>PDWI01007008.1_pt1 | contig 26862 bp, 26 predicted proteins | sample 1430891 | NCBI WGS metagenome assembly PDWI01 (sample SAMN01162508, study PRJNA174530) | Oral metagenome, whole genome shotgun sequencing project. | biome: Marine environment; feature: Marine mammal; material: Swab sample of the gingival sulcus; isolation source: swab sample of gingival sulcus...
GTAAATTGCCGGAAATAAGAAAACTTATTCAGTTTCTAAGAAAAGTATTACGGATAGATTGAATTGGTGATTAATTTTTATTTATAACACGCTCGGTATTTACAATAGCCCGCTTATTTTTCCATTCTATCCAGTTCTTACCGTTTACCTTACGTATAAGATTATCTATCGTTCTCATTATTAATATATTATTCAGTGCTTTTGCCAAATGTTTTGGTTTGGCCGGAAGTGCTCTTAAGCTCATAGAAAACCCGGGCGTTACGTATTTCATATAGTGCCACCAGCCTTCGGGCATGTAGAGCGTATCACCATGTTCTAAATAGGCTACCATACCTTTGGCGGATGCCAATGCTGGCCATTTTTCAATGTCAGGATTGTCAAAATCAATATCTTCACGGGTGATTAAGGAGTACGGTATTTTATACAAAAAAGGTGTCTGATCCGGTGAAAACAAAATACATTTTTTCTTTCCCTGAAAGTGGAAATGTAAAATATTAGCCAAATCTATATCATAATGCATAAAAGTAAAGGCGTTTTCTCCGCCAAAAAATAACATGGGCATTTTCTTTAACAATCGCAATCCAATATCAGGATAGGAATAATCTTCTTGTAATTCCGGTACTTTTTTAAGCAAATTCCATAAAAAAATACGATAATTGGTTGGCCCTTTCTGTAAAAGAGAGATGTAATCTCTCATTAGCATGTTTGCATGGGCCTCATTAAACTTGTCTTTATGGCTTACCGGCCTGTCATCATATAATGGAACGGTTAAATCTCCGGCAATTTTTGAGATGTAGTCAAAATTCCATTTGGTATAAGCCGGCCAGCTATTGGTTAAATTTTTTATAACTACAGGCTGTTGCGGCTTATAAAAATCCTTTAAAAATTGAGCTTTAGTTATATCATTTACTACTGTTACAGGTTGTAAATTGATTGACATAAACGTTTCTGTTTTTTACAATTAAACACATTTTATTTTTTCGGGTTTGATTGATTGATTTTATTTTCTAACTCTTTGATTTGCTTCTCTATCTCTTCTTTTCTGGTAATGTTGTTAATTTTTGCATTTAATGCTGAAAAAGCGTCTAATATTTGATTAATTTCTGCTAAAACTTCTTTATCAGAAATATTGGGGATGGAAGCCATATCCTCTAACCGCAATACTGAATTGTACAAAACATTTAACCTGATTTGAACATCGGGTTCTTTAAAACGTTTTATTTCTAAGGAATCTTTTAGCTGTTTGGAAATAGTAGCCAATTCTGTAGATAGATTTAATGCTTCCTGTGGCAGGGCAGTGTAGTAATTCTCTAAAAACTTATCCAGTTCCTGATAGGCTTTCCAGTTTTCAACTTTTTTTCTGGATTCGGGTAATAAAGTTTCTCCTATAGGTCTAATTACAGGCTCGGTAATTACAGAATCTTTTTCCTGAGCAGTGATAATTGTGCCATTTTTCATTTCAGATTCTTTGCAAGCCATCACCATACAAAAACACATTAATCCAAAAACTACATTTCTAAACATCCCGAGGACTTTTTACAAAGTTAGATTAAAATAGTAACCTAACCATAGTAAAATTTTAATTTTGTAAAAAGTTATGTCTTAAACTCACAGACACAATGCGTATTGCGTTATATTAATGTAAAAGGATAAGATAACAAGCACAAACAAACCGGTTACATTTCTTTTTAAAACATAGGTAATATTGTAACTTTACAGACTTAAAAAAAACAGCTATTATGGCCAAAGACATAAAAATACTGGTAATAGGAGCCTGCGGGCAGATAGGATGTGAACTCATAACGCACCTAAGGGCAAAATACGGTACACAAAATGTAATAGGTTCAGATATTAAAAACTGTCATCACAGCATTGTAGAAGGTAAATTTGAAATTGCAGATGCTACTGATAAAGATGCATTGGCAAGGGTCATTAAAAAATACAACATAGAAGAAGTGTATCTTATGGCCGCCATGCTATCGGTTACCGCAGAAAAATATCCGGTAAAGGCCTGGGAAGTAAACATGGTGTCATTGTTTAACGTATTGAATTTGGCAAAAGAAGGGATGATAAAAAAAGTTTTCTGGCCTAGTTCCATAGCTGTTTTTGGCCATACCACGCCAAAGAATAATACGCCCCAACTAACAATAATGGAGCCTACAACAGTATATGGCATAAGTAAACAAGCCGGTGAACGATGGTGTGCTTATTACAACAAAAAGTATAATGTAGATGTAAGAAGTGTACGGTATCCCGGCATAATCAGCTATAAAACCCGGCCGGGAGGTGGTACCACAGACTATGCCGTGGAAATTTTTCACCATGCAATAAAATACAAAAAATACCACTGTTTTCTAAAAAAAGATACTGCTCTGCCTATGATGTTTATGGATGATGCCATTCGGGCAACCATTGACTTAATGGCTGCCGATTTAAACAAACCTTTTATCTCTTATAATATTGCCGGTATTAGTTTTACACCAAAAGAATTAGCTGCCGAAATAAAGAAACACTTACCCGATTTTGCTGTTTTCTACAAACCGGACTTTAGGCAGAATATTGCCGATAGCTGGCCTAATAGTATAGATGACAGTGAAGCCGTAAAGGACTGGAAATGGGAACATCAAACGGATTTAAAAAAACTAACAGCGGAAATGTTACAAAATCTAATGTAATTTTTGTTACCATACCAAAATGATAAATGCCCTAAATTTGCGGACTTAAATCATTATTTTAAATGAAAAAAATTATACAAGAAAGTTTAAATAAATCCTTTACTTACAAAGAATACAGAACGCTTGTAACAGATTTGTTAAAACAAGGTAAGTCCACTGCTCCGGAACAATCAGAAGCGTTATTGCATTATAGCAAACTGAATAACAGTAGAATGAAACGGGTGGATAAAACCTTTAAGGTATCTGAAAAAGCAAAAAGTCAACTCAAAAATCTGGCCGGGAATTATATTTGGTTGGTGATTTCTGAAGGTTGGTGTGGCGATGCCGCTCAAATTCTGCCAGTGATAAATAAAATGGCAGATGCATCAGAAAACATAGACTTAAGAATTGTATTGCGTGATGAAAATGAGGAACTGATGAATAATTTTCTTACCAATGGAGGTAAGTCTATCCCAAAACTTATCTTGCTTAACGCTGATACCTTAGAAGTTATAGACACGTGGGGTCCCAGGCCATCTACAGCTACTAAAATGGTGGAGGAACAAAAGAGAAAATATGGTGTTTTAGACGATGCTTTTAAGGAAAAATTACAACAATGGTATAATGCCGATAAGGGAATGACTCTTGAAAAAGATTTGTTGCAACTATTAGATGTTGCCCAGTTGGCTTAAAAATTTATCAATAGTAAAAGCATCTGCTACTTTAAAATTGCCAATTCTTGTCCGTCTGAGTTCGGATAAATAGGCTCCGGAACCTAATGCCTTTCCAAAGTCATGAGCTAATGAACGGATATAAGTACCTTTGCTGCAAACGGTTCTAAATGTAACTTCCGGCATGGCTATTTCGGTAATTTCAAATTCTGAAATGGTAACTTTTCTTGCTTTCATTACCGTAGTTTCGCCGGCTCTAGCCAAGTCATATAACCGTTTGCCGTCTTTTTTTATAGCAGAAAAAAGAGGCGGTTTTTGATCTATTTCGCCAATGAATTTATGGGTGTGTTTGTAAATATCATTTTCGGTAAGGTGATTGATTGGAAAATTTTTGTTGATCTCTGTTTCTAAGTCATAAGACGGAGTAGTGGCACCAAGGGTAAGTTTTCCGATGTATTCTTTTTCCTGTGCCTGGTATTTACTGATTTTTTTTGTGAATTTTCCGGTACAGAGTATCAATAAACCCGTTGCCAACGGATCTAGGGTGCCGGCATGCCCTACTTTTATTTTTTTTAAATTAAATTTCTTTTTTATAGTCCATCGCACTTTATTCACCACCTGAAAAGATGTCCATTCCAAAGGTTTATCAATTAAAAGTACTTTTCCGTTTTTAAATTCGGATTCGCTCATTTTAATCATTGATTAAGGCAACTACAATTGCAATTATACCAATGATGGTACAGTAAAGGGCAAAATAAGACAACTTACTTTTTCTAACTAAGGTTATCATCCAGTTACAGGCAAATAAACCGGATATAAAAGCTGCCAAAAAACCAATAGAAAGGGTGCCAACATTGGTGTTTTCTAAAGCAATCTGTCCACTCAGTAAATCTTTGGCTACTTTACCAAAGATGAGTGGTACTACCATTAAAAAAGAGAACCTTGCTGCTCTGGTTCTGTCTATTCCTAACAATACCGATGTAGAAATAGTAGCACCGGAACGCGAAATACCGGGTAGCATGGCTATGGCTTGTGAAATCCCGATAATAAACGCATTGGGAAAAGATACTGCTTTGTTCGTGTTTTTAGCTTTATCTGCCAGTAGGAGCAGTAACGCGGTTACCAATAGCATACAGCCCACTAAAAAAATTCTGCCTCCAAAAAAGGCCTCTAATTCTTCTTCAAACAACAATCCAATTACAACCGCAGGAAGCATGGACAAGATTATTTTTAAGGAAAATTGCATTTCCTCGTTCCATTTAAACTGAAAAAGTCCTGTTAAAATTTCCCATACTTCTTTTCTAAAAATTACTATGGTACTCAAAGCCGTGGCAAAATGTAAAACTACGGTAAAGGTAAGGCTTTCTTGCGGCAAAGAATTATCTCCAAATAAGGCTTTTCCCAGTTCTAAGTGGCCGCTGGAAGATACGGGCAAAAACTCCGTTAGCCCCTGAATAATGCCCAGAATAAGGGCTTCTAAATAGGTCATTAATTACTTTTTTGGTTGGGCAAAAATAGCATAAATTTGAATTCCCAAACCCAATAAAACTAAAGTAGGTGCCAGCCTTATTCTTATAAAGCTGTATATCTCTTCATTAAACACATTAGGGTCATCACTGCCACCGCCTGCCATAAGGATATAACCGATAGCTATTATAACCAATCCTATGGCCATTATAATATAATTTCGCTTTTCAAAAAGAAAAGTAGTTTGTGACTTCTCTTCTTTTTTGTCTTTTTTATTCATTTTAGTAATACAATTGATCGGTTCGTAAATTTAAAAAACGCTGAGCGGCCAAATAGGCACTAATCCAAGAAATTAAAATCCCTATTAAAAAAATTCCGGCAAATAAGATGCCTAATAGTTTAATATTTTGTAAAAACTCAAATTCAGGAAAATTCCGGTCTAGATAATATACTGATATGGCTAAGCCGATAAGGGCAACTAAAGCACCAATAGCCCCTAATTTTATACTTATCCATACAAAAGGCCTTCTTATAAAACGTTTGGTAGCTCCTACCATTTGCATGGTTTTTATAGTAAACCTTTTTGCATAAACCGATAACCGGATAGAATTATTGATAAGCAACATGGCAATAAAAATAAAAACACAGCTAAAAATAATTACCCATAAACTAATTTTGTTCACATTTTCAGTAATTAGGGCTATTAGCGGCTTATCATAGCTCACTTCATATACAAAGTTTTTTTGGGTTAACTCCTTTTCTATTTCTCCCATTTTCTCCGGTGTTACATACTCTGCTTTAAGGTAGAGGTCAAGGGCATTTTTTAAGGGGTTATACCCTAAAAATTCCATAAAATCTTCTCCGTTTTCTGCAATGGCTATTTTTGCCGCTTCTTCTTTGCTGATATAGGCAACAGATTTAGTGTAAGGTTCGCTTTTAAGCAAGATTTCCAGATTTTTTACTTCTTTTTTTCCGGCAGAATCTTTTAGAAAAATAGTAACGGAGGCCTGCTCTTTAAAATAATCAGAAATTTTCTTTGTGTTGAGTACCAATAAACCGAATAAGCCCAAGAGAAAAAGTACAAAAGCAATACTAAGTATCACTGATAAATAAGATGATTTTAACCGTCTTTTTTGGTATTTCTCAAAAGAAGTGCTCATAAATCTAATGGCTTAATTTACGGCCGCAATATACTTATTTCTATTCAATTTCCTGACAAAGCTCTATTAAAACACCATTAGTAGTTTTAGGATGCAAGAAAACCACCCATTTGTTATCTGCACCTTTTTTGGGTTTATCGTTTAGTACAATAAAACCTTCGGATTGCAGCCGCTCTACTTCTTTTTTAATATCCGAAACGGCAAAAGCAATATGATGAATGCCTTCGCCCCGTTTTTCTATAAATTTGGTAATCGGGCTATCGGGGTCACTGGCGGCAACCAGTTCAATTTTATTAGGGCCGCTTTTAAAAAAAGAAGTAATGACTCCTTCACTGGCAACTTCTTCTATTTTGTAAGGTGCTTTTCCGAATAAATTTTCAAACAGGGAGTTGGAACGGTCCAAATCTTTTACCGCTATTCCTATATGTTCTATTTTTTTCATTTTTAGGGTTTATTTAGGTTAATAATTACAACATTCTTTCTAAAAAACGAAATAATTAAAGGGAATAAGATTATTAAATTTTTAAAAGCATTTTACTTGTAGTTTATGGAAAAAATAGATTTTTATGATGCATCATTAAAACTCATTAACGGAATGGGAATGTCCACTTCTAATTTTTCTGCTAAACTTCTGGAAAATAATTGCTTAAAGAATCCGGGTTCTTCTCTGGTGAGTAGTGCAATCAGGTCTGCATTAATTTCTTTTGAATAGCTTTTTAGTTTTTTCTTAATGTTATTACATGGCAAGACAAAAAACCTGATTCTGTCATAATCTGTTTCGGATAAAAGGCGTTTTTTAAATGCCCTCATGGCTTCATTGCCTTTTTGTTCATCTTTGGTAGAAATATGTACCACGTGGATGTTGGCATCTGCCACTTTAGCCATTTCAATGAGTTCTTTAAGAGCGAAAAAGTCACCCTCTTCAAAATCCGTGGCGTAGATTAAGTTTTTACTTCTTATATCTTTTATTTTATGTGGCACTATAACCACCGGTACTTCTAAGTCCGTAAATAACCCCTTGCCTATATGTCCGGCCAGTAAGCCGCGTTCGGTTTGTTTGTCTTTTCTTCCTATTAAAACCATAAATGGCGATAATTTTTTCGCAACCTTTACAATACCGTCCAGCACGTTATCTTCAATTAAAACCTTTATTTTTATGCGTTTATCAGTAAAATTATCTGCCAGATGTTTACTACAATAATGCTTTACTACTGCCTTTTGTTCTTCTATGGCCATCAGTTTCATTTGTTCCTTTGGACGGCTAACCATAAAACGGATATGCGGCATTTGATAAATATGCAATATGGTTAAGGTTTTATCAAAGCTATTGCTCAGATGATAAGCATATTTAAGCACCTCTCCTGCGTTTTTAGAGAGGTCTGTTGCGTAAAGTATTGTTTCTGACATATTTTCAAATTTTTTGTAAAGTTACATTATTATTGGTGGATATTCAAATGATAATAATCAGGCCCAATTTGGTTCAAAAAACTATAAATCAGTTAAATTTCTGTTTTTAACAAGTATTAATCTTATTTTTGTGATATGGAAACGAACAGACAGAAAAAAATAGCCGGAATTATCCAAAAAGACATTGCCGAAATCTTACAGAATACTGCCAGAAATGTTGAAAAAGGCTTGCTGATATCCGTAACTAAAGTTTATGTAACATCAGATCTGCATGATGCTAAGGTGTATGTGAGTATTTTCCCTTCTAATAAGAGCGAAGCGTGGATAAAGAGTATCAAAGAGCATAGTAATATGGTAAAATCGGCATTAGCCAAACGCACCAGAAACCAGTTGAGGCGAGTACCGGAACTGGCTTTTTTTCTCGATGATTCTTTAGATTATATAGAAATTATAGATAAATCTTTGCAAGGCAAGACGGAGAATCCTATTAAAAACCCCGATATTTTACCCAAAAGGAAAAAGCTCTAACATTGAACTTTCCACATTACATAGCCAAACGGTATCTATTTACCAAAAGCAGTAACAATGCCATAAATATTATAACATTTATTGCCGCTTTGGGGGTTGTTGTTGGTACGATAGCCTTGTTTATAGTTTTATCGGTTTTTTCAGGCCTTAAAGAATTTAGCCTTAGTTTTATTAATATGGCCGATCCGGATTTAAAAATAACCGCTGCACAAGGAAAGTCTTTTTTCTTTACAGATAGTTTAGAAAATGTATTAAACCAAAAAGACATTGCGGTTTATAGCAAAGTGGTGGAGGAAAAGGCGTTTTTTAATTATAAAAACAAATCTACCGTTGCCAATATAAAAGGTGTAGATACTAACTATCTTTCCATAAATCCCATAGACAGTGTTATTTATGATGGCAATTGGTTAGATTTTGATGCTCCGACAACAGCTGTAGTAGGGAATAATATATCAGCTCAGTTATCCATGGGTGTTTATGATGTTATTAACCCATTAAAAGTATATGTTCCTAAACCGGGAAAAGGCTATATCAATAATCCTAAAAATGCTTTTAATCAAATAAATATACAACCGGTGGGCGTTTTTAGGCTTACCGAAGAAATAGACAAAAAGTATGTTTTTGTACCATTGGAAACTATTCAAAAATTGTTAAAATACAAACCAAATGAATTAAGTTCCTTAGAGCTAAAACTGGTTGAGGGTGCAAAGCCCAAGGAAGTTGCAAAATCACTCCGAGTCGCATTGGGCAATGGTTTTGCCGTTAAAACCCGAATGCAACTTAACGCTCTGTATTACAAGATGATAAATACAGAAAACTTTGTTTCTTATCTTATTTTTACTCTTATTCTAATTATAGCTATGTTTAATATAGTTGGAGCCATTATTATGATGATATTAGACAAAAGAGAAAATCTATATACACTATTCAGCCTGGGCACTAATCTCAAAGAGATTAAAAAAATATTTGTTTATCAAGGGTTTTTATTAACGTTTTACAGTTTAGTGTTTGGCTTAATAATTGCCGTAACAATAGTACTGTTGCAAAAATTTTACGGTTTTATTATGATAACACCATCGTTGCCATACCCCGTAAAATTTACGTATAGCAACATGTCTGTAGTTATTGTAACCATACTACTCCTCGGTTATATTGCGGCATTGATTGCCAGTAGCCGGATTTCAAAAAAGTTGATTGAACGTTGAGTTTGTTATAAAAAAGTGTAATATTGGCGTAAATTTTGAAGTATATACTTTACGATAATATCAATTATGCAAAAATTTATAATACTCTTAGCATTTTTATTCGGCTCTATGGTACATTCGCAGAGTAGTTATTTTGTGTGCCCTACCGGAGATAATGGTTGGGAAGGTAGTAAAAAACAGCCTTGGAAAACAATTCAGTTTGGGCTAAATCAACTTTTTCCCGGAGACACACTCAATATTATAAAAGGCGTTTATAACGAAAAGTTAGAACTTGCCAAAAGCGGTACTTCTGAAATGGAGATTACCATAAAAAGCTATAACGGAGAGGTTATCATTGATGCTACGGCTATAAAATCTCAGAATGCTATTCTAAAAATTAAAAATCAATCTTTTATAAGCATTACAGGAATTGAATTTGCCAATAATATTCAAAATTTTGCAGCCGGAATATCAATTGAAGGCAGTGGTACCAACATAACCATAGAAAACTGTACTATCCGAGATATACATTTTTCTGATAATCCCAGTAAAAAAGCTACTCCACGTAGAAATGCACAAGGAATAATTGTTTATGGAAATAATGAAAAACCATTAAAAAATATTTTTCTTAAAAATAACAGGCTCTATAATTGCCGGTTGGGTTACAGTGAAGGATTAGCGGTTAACGGCAATGTAGATGGTTTTGAAATTACAGGCAACCAAGTGCATGATTTAACGAACATAGGTATTGACGTTATAGGCCATGAAGGCGTTTGTCCTATTCCCGAAAAAGACCAGGCAAGAAATGGATTGGTAATGGGTAATACAGTGTATCATTGTATTTCGTCGTATGCTACCTCAGCAGGAATTTACATAGATGGCGGTAAAAATGTATCCGTTTTAAACAATACAGTTTATAACAATGGTTATGGCATAGAAGTAGGTTGTGAAAACAAAGGTAAACAAACCGCAGCCATAACGGTGAGAAACAATGTAATTTATAATAATGAAATAGCCGGCTTGGCTATTGGCGGATTTGACTTAAAAAAAACCGGTATAGTTACAAATAGTACATTCTACAATAATACACTTTATAAAAATACGAATGGAAAAAAAGGCATATCAGAAATTTTACTAACTGCCGCTGAGGACTGTAAATTATTCAACAATGTTGTTTTTACTGATGATAAAAGTAATGCGGTTATAAGCGTCTATCCCAATAAAAACATAGCGTTAGATTTTAATGCTTATTATTCACAATCCGGAGAGGGTAATCTTAAGTTTACTTGGGAAGATAACTATTATGAAAATTTTCGATTTTACAAACAGGCCAGTGGACAAGATTACAATTCTATAATTGGAAATCCGCAGTTTAGAAGTGAAGAAGGTGATAAATTTAATTTTAGCCTTAAGCCAAATTCAATGCTAATTGATTCCGGTAATCCAAATCACACAATTTTAGAAAACGAAAAGGACTTTGAAAATATGCCCAGAAAAACTGACGGAAGAATAGATATAGGAGCGTTTGAATATAACGGGCAGGAATGAGTAGCCATTCTGTTCCACAAATTGCGGATTAGGAAGACAAACCGGCAGGCATATTTTAGTACCGTGCCCTCTGCTTCTTGTTTTGTTTATGGTGTATTATACCAAATCTAATATATAATGCTACATATAATTGGATAAATTTTCACTTCTACTACGTTAAAAATACTCGCCATAGCTAAAGCTATGTCTGCGTTTTTTGCCTTGTATAAGTGAAAATTCACACCCAAATCCAATATAGCATTATATATTTAGATTTAGTATTAATGTGTATCGGTAATTGAAAACTTTTTTTATTACCTTATCTCTTTCCAAATTTGTATTTTTGTGTTTCAAAAATTTTAACATGGCAAGAATACTCACCGGAGTACAGAGTACGGGAACCCCTCATTTAGGAAATTTGTTGGGAGCTATAATTCCTGCAATACAAATGGCAAATAATCCCAAAAACGAGTCATTTCTTTTTATAGCGGATATGCATACGCTTACGCAGATAAAAGACGGACCTACTATTAAAGAAAACACTTACAGTACGGCAGCAACATGGTTGGCCTTTGGATTGGATATAGAAAAAACGGTATTTTACCGGCAGAGCCATGTGCCGCAGACTACGGAACTTACCTGGTATTTGAGCTGTTTTTACCCGTATCAACGCCTTACTTTGGCCCATAGTTTTAAAGATAAAGCAGACCGGTTGGAAGATGTAAATGCAGGATTATTTACTTACCCTATGCTTATGGCAGCAGATATCTTATTGTACGATGCTGATATTGTGCCTGTTGGAAAAGACCAATTACAGCATCTGGAAATGACCAGAGATGTGGCAAACAGGTTTAATCATAGAATGGGTAATACCTTGGTGCCACCGAAAGCTCAAGTACAGGAAAATGTAAAGATAGTACCTGGTATAGATGGTGAAAAAATGAGTAAATCCAGAGGAAATGAGATTAATTTGTTTCTGGACGATAAAAAATTGCGAAAACGCATTATGAAAATCCAAACGGACAGTACCCCTTTGGAAGCTCCTAAAAATCCGGACACTTGTAATTTATTTAATTTGTACAAATTAATTGCTAATGAAACTCAAATAGCCGAAATGCGAGCCAATTATGAAGGCGGCAATTATGGTTATGGTACTGCTAAACAAGCATTTTTTGAACTATTAATAGAAAAATTTGCAAATGAACGGGAAAAGTATCATTACTATATGAATAACTTGGATGAAGTGGATAAAATACTGGCCATTGGCGAAAAGAGAGCACAAAAAATTGCTGACGAGGTCTTGTTAAGAGTGAGAGGGAAGTTGGGATATTAAAGCAGAATGAGATGATTTTTTAACTCTGAGTCATCCGTTTTTTAGGCTTAGAGAGCAATTAAGCTCTGCAAAAAATTGTATAATTTTTCACCCAGTACATAACCCAAACCGAGGATAAGAGGATACCCAAAAAATAACCATAAATAATCCGTTAACCTTGTGGTTGATAAAGCAACAGTACCTTTGTTACTTATTCTGGCAATAAAGTCATACCAAGATAATAATCCCAATTTTCTGATTATGCTGTTGGCCACAATAGCCACAATTAAAATAACTATGCCAATTATATATAGCTTAAACATAAGGCTAAGATAAAAAAAAGCCTGCCTTTTCAGGCAGACTTTTTACTAACTAACTATCAACTTAAACTAATCTATGAATTTTTTTCTGGCCAATTATTTTACATTGGCTTTATTTTTTTTTCTGGGAAGTAAAAGTTGCCTGCGTAGCAGAGCAACTTTTACTGTAATTTCTGCAATTTTCCCACTTATCGAACAGGTAATACTTTAATTTGAAATTTTTTAGTGTATGTTTCTTTTTAGGAACTTTTAATCAAGTTTACTTTATGTTTCATACAGCTAAAGAAAATTAAGTATTACTACTTTTTATATTTGTTTTAAATTTTAAGAACTTTCATTGATAAAACAATAACCGTGCTAAAATTCCTACCCCGTTTTAAGAAAAAATAAAAATAATTTATAACACGCTGATATACAGGAATAAAGAAATTAATTTTTTTGCTAATTAATATCAAATAAGTTTATTCACATTATTTATGTGGGGTTTAACCCGTTTGTTTTATTGTATTGATGTTAAGTTTGTGGTTTTGTGAATAATACCAAATCTAATATATAATGCTATATTGGATTTGGATGTGAATTTTCACTTATACAAGGCAAAAAACGCAGACATAGCCTTAGCTATGGCGAGTATTTTTAACGCAATAGAAGTGAAAATTTATCCAATTATATGTGTCTGCTTCCGTAATCTACAATATTCGCTTATTTTATGGTATATTCAGTTCTTATAACGAAGATTTGATGAATAATCCGGAATATTCTATCCCAAAATTTTTAATAGTTCATTAGATTAATGGCCACAAGCATTGCTACCCACAAAATCTTTGGTAAACTAAATCAAGTATTAAGTTGAAAACCGGATATTTTTTATCTGAAAAGTTGTAATAGGAAATCATTTAAGAAAGTATAAGACCTTATAATAATTATACCATTTAAAACAATAAAATGGGTGTATTTAAGTTATAAAACTGTTCATAACAACCTAAAACCGCCGTTGTTTCATTTTATAATTATTTTAAACATTTTTATAATATGGGTGGTTATAGGAACAACTAAACAAACTTAAAAGTAAATGGCCACAGTAAAAAGCTTACATAAAGATGTATGTGCAGAGCAAGTATATGCCAGTATATTTAAAAAATTCTCTAAGGATATGCACAACTTTTTACGATATAAATTTGGCGATGGATACAGCCCTGCAGACAAAGTACAGGAGGCTTTTATAAAGCTTTGGGATAACTGTAAAGACGTATCTCCTGAAAAAGCAAAATCATTTTTGTTTACCACAGCCAATAATATGATGCTTAATGAAGTAAAGCATCAAAAGGTGGTTTTAAAACACCAGCAGAGTAAGCCCAAGCACTATACCAATGAAAATCCGGAGTTCCTAATGGAGGAATCAGAATATATGAAAAAGTACCAGAGGGCTTTGGCTACATTAACAGAGGCTCAGCGGGTAGCTTTTTTAATGAATAGAATAGAAGGTAAAAAACACAAAGAGATTGCAGAAATTTTGGGTATCTCCAGAAAGGGCGTAGAAAAGCGTATTTACGGTGCTTTGGATAAATTACGTAAAGAAATAGACGGAATATAGTAAAATATAAGGTAGGAATTTATATTTTTGAAGTGTTACATAATAAACAAATAAAAAATTTAGAGTAAAGGGTGGGAGTTTTCCGCCCAAAATTGTTATGTAAATGTAAATGCTTATATGGAAAAAGAAATATTAATACAAAAATGGTTAGACGGCGAGTTAAATGCTACTGAAGAATTGGCATTTAAGGCTATGCCTGAGTACAATTCCTACGCCAAAATTTCAGAAACTGCGAAGTTGTTTGCAGATGATTCATATAATGTAGATGCAGAATACGATAAACTCAGTGAGATTATTGCTGCTAAACGAACCACAAAAACTGTTGGCCATCCTGTTAAACCAATAAACTGGATAAGGCCGCTGATACAGGTAGCTGCTATATTCATCGTGGGGTTAGCTGTTTATTTTGCACCTATTTATGATTCCACTACTACGATAAAAACATTAGCCGGTAACCAAAAAGTTACACAATTGCCTGATAATTCTACCGTAAAATTAAATGCGGCTTCTTTTATTCAGTATGAGAAAGGATCCTGGAAAGAGAACAGAAAAGTTAACTTAGTAGGTGAAGCCTATTTTAAAGTAAAAAAAGGTTCACAGTTTGACGTAAAAACATGGTTGGGTACGGTAAGCGTTTTAGGTACACAATTTAGCGTAAAACAACGCAGCAATTACTTTGAGGTAATATGCTATGAAGGCTTGGTAAGTGTTAACTATAAGGGTAAAAAAATAAAATTGCCGGCAGGTAAAACCTTTAAACTAATAGACAATGAAGTTGTAGAAGGAAATACGAATGACACGGTTCCTTCTTGGTCAGAAAAACACATGAGCAGCTTTAAAAGTGTACCTTTTGGAGAAGTAGTGGCAGAGTTTGAAAGACAGTACAACGTAAAATTAGAAACTAATAACATAGATTTAGATCAGCTCTATACGGGTAGTTTTACCTTGGAAGATAGGAATTTAGCTTTAAAAGCTATTGCTTTGCCTTTGGGATTACAATACAAAAAAACTGCTAACAATAAAATAGTGCTTATTAAACAAGAGAGTGACTAAAAAACTTACAAAACTTAAACTATTACTATTACTTATTTCTTTTTTATGTTTGGCAGTTGTGCATTCACAAACTGAAAAAGGTAAGCAACCACTTATAAAAATTTTAGAAAAATTACAGTCCAAACACGACTGTAATTTTTCTTATATAGATAAAAATATAGCAGATGTCTTTATAGAACCTCCGGATGAAAATCTTACCTTAAAAGCATCAATAACTTATTTACAAGAAAACACACCGTTACTTTTTACCATTATTAGTGATAGTTATATCGCAATTACCAGAGATGGCAAAAAGTATTTTTCCATTTGTGGATATTTGACCGATGGCACTACCGGAATGCCAATAGAAGGAGCAGTTATTCAAACAAAAAATAATTCCGCCCTGTCTGATAGTACCGGTTATTTTCAGTTAATGGATTTACTTGCTAATGATTTGGTAACCTTTAGGCACCTTTCTTATAATTCTATTACCAAATATGCAGACGTCTATAAAACTGAAGATTGCGAAGTTATTTTTCTGGACTCTAAAGTTGAATTGCTTTCTGAGATTATCCTTAAAGATTATGTTACCAATGGGATAAACAAAGTTATTGACGGTAGCATTGCCATTAATTATAAAAACTTTGGCATAGTTCCGGGCTTAATAGAAACCGATGTGTTGCAAACAATACAGGCACTTTCCGGATTGGTAAGTGTGGACGAAACGGTTTCTAACATCAATATAAGAGGTGGTACACATGACCAAAACTTGATTCGATGGGACGGCATAAAACTCTACCAGAGCGGTCATTTTTTTGGTTTAATATCAGCGGTAAACCCCAGAATTACCAAAAATGTTACGCTTATTAAAAACGGTACTACGGCAGCTCTTTCTGATGGCGTATCAGGTACCATAGATATGAAAACGGAATATAATGTAAATAAAGATTTAAAAGCAGAAGCAGGCCTCAATTTCGTAAATGCCGATGTATTTGTAGATGCTCCTTTAACGGATAAATCATCAGTACAAATAGCCGTAAGAAAATCAATAAATGAATATCTGGATACTCCAACTTATAGTAATTATTTTGACCGTGCTTTCCAAAACTCTGATGTAATGGCAAGTGATGAATATACTAATACTACTGAGGAAAATTTTGATTTTTTAGACACCAGTCTGCGGACCATTTATAAAGTATCGGATAAAGACAGGTTAAGTGCCAATTTTTTATTTCTGAAAAATGAGTTGAGTATCGCGGAAAACGCCTTTGGCAGTGGGTCTTTTACTACCCGCCCCAGTACACTCAACCAAAGAAATACAGCCGGACAACTGAGTTATGAAAGAAAATGGAGTAAGGCATTTAAAACTGATTTGCAAGTGTATATAACCAATTATCAGTTGGATGCAGTTAACTATAATATCATTGAGGAACAAAGATTAGAACAAGGAAATACTATTGATGAAATGGGTGTAAGTTTTAATGTCAATTATAAAATTAGTGATAATCTTAGCATTTTAAGTGGATATTATTTTAAAAATACGGTTATTGCCAATAGCGATAAGTTAAATTATCCAAGATTAAACATTGTTCAGGAAAATAAACTTTCTAGTCATGCTTTGTCACTTGAATCAAAATGGAATATAAATGACTATAAAACCTATATTAGAACCGGACTAAGAGCCAATTATTATAAAGATTTTGATAAATTTATTTTAGAACCCAGACTGGCAGTAAATCAAAAAATTAACAATAATCTTTCTTTAGAATTATTGGGTGAATTTAAAAATCAAACCACTACACTACTCAATGAAAACAATCCGGATTATGATAATTTTTTGGGTATTGAGAACAGGCGGTGGTTCTTGACTGACAATGCAACAATTCCAATTTTACATGGCAAACAGTTAAGCTTGGGAGGGAGTTATAAATTCAACTCTTTTCTAGTAAATGGTTCTGTTTATTATAAAAACATAGATGGAATAACTACCCTTAGTCAGGGTTTTCAGAACCAATACGAATATACCTTAGATCAAGGTCGCTATGAAGTAGCTGGTGCAGATATTATTTTTAATAACAAGTTTAAACGCCTTAACACCTGGCTTGGATATTCTTATGCGAAAAATAACTATACGTTTAAAAATTTGCCGGTAAATAAATTTGCCAGTAATTACGATATAAGACATACAATTTCTTTAGCCACTGCGTATGATTATAAAAAATTAAAAATTTCCACCGGTTTGCTATACAGAACCGGCAAGCCTACCACGCTTTTAGTCTCCGGAAATGAGGTGATTAACGGGGAATTAAATTTTCAAAATCCAAACAGTACCCGCCTGCCAGACTATTACCGCCTTGATGCTTCTATAATATATGACTTTTCTTTTTCTAAGCATTTTAAAATAAATGTAGCAGCATCGTTACTCAATATTTTAGATAGAAAAAACTTAATCAACCAATATTACAAGATAGACCCCGAAGATAATTCCAAGTTTAAGGAATACAATACTTATTCATTAGGGATTACGCCTAATTTTGCATTACGATTGTTTTTTTAATTCGTATTGGCTTGTTTAGGCCATGGTGTTCTATGAGGATGAAACCTTTGAAATATTTTTGTCACTTTAAAAACGTGTAAGAATTATGAAAATACACCATAACCGGTGATGATTTTTTTATTTTTCCAACACTTCATTAATTTTTTCTACTATTACTTTCGGTGAAATATCCCGCATTACATCTTCATAATCTTCGCATATTTTGTTGCCATAAACAGAACAAGGCAGTTTTGGATATTTTTCTCTGTCCGGAATTAATTGGTTTTCAATAGGCTGGTTGTAGGGTGCAAATCCGGCATAAGGATGTGTAACACCCCATATTGAGATTACTTTAACGCCTTGCATAGCAGCCAAATGGCCATTGCCGGAGTCCATACTTACCATAAGGTCTAAATTGCTAATTAGGGATAATTCTTCTTCCATTGATAATTTTCCTGCAATAGAAAAGGTGCAGTTGAACAGCTTTGCCATCTTACTCAATTCCCTTTGTTCTTTATCACCGCCTCCAAAGAGTATAATTTTGTAATTTTTATTTTCTAATAACTTTTTCAACACTTTTTTTACCAAATCTAATGGATACATTTTTCCAGGATGTTTGGCAAATGGAGCAAAGCCAATCCAATAATTATAATCTGTACCGATTAAATCAAGTATTTTTTCTGATAAGATTGTTTTATCAGGAAAAACGGGTTGACTTATATCCACCGGAAAGCCCAATTTTTCAAATACGTCCGCATATCTTTGGTGAGTAGTTTTTAGAGGTTTAAAGATTTTGTTTCTCTCCCTTGTCAGAGCTTTTTTCTCTGCCCTGCCTTTGTCAATAATAGCCATTTTTATGTTTGAAAATGTAAAAAAGCCTAGCAGAATTTTTGAGCGGAGTACGTTGTGTAAATCAGCTATGTGGGTTATGGAAAGAGATTGGATTTGGCGATAGAGTTTGTACAAACCTGCCAAGCCCTTGTGAGATTTATTCAAATCGGCAATAAACACTTCCAGATTGGGAATGTTTTTAAAAAAAGGTTTAAATGCAGCCCGGGTAAGTACCGTAATTTTTACATTGGGATAAGCCATGGCAAAAGCCCGCAATACAGGCACTGTCATGGCTACATCGCCCATGGCAGATAACCGGATAACGAGAATATGGCTGTTCATAAAATTATTGGGTTAAATCTCTAAACATTTTTTCCAGACTCTCATTTTTGCGAATGGATTGCAATAACCTAAGGCCGTTATCATGGGCAAAATCAAATATCGCCGGTCGCATATCTTTTTTGGTATAAAAGGTGAGTTCCCAAGTATTTCCACCCAGATTTTTTACGGTATTTACGTTGGCAATTTGTTGTAATAATTGCTGTTCTACTAACAAGTCAAACTCTACTTCTATACGTTGTATTTTGTCATCTTTTAGGCTGTCTAAACGTTTGTCAGCTACTATTTTTCCTTTATTAATTATAATTATCCTGTCGCAAACCGCTTCTACTTCTTGCAGGATGTGGGAGGAAAACAATACTGTTTTGGATTTACCGATGTCTCGAATCAATTGGCGAATCTCAATTAACTGATTAGGGTCTAAACCTGTGGTAGGCTCATCCAAAATCAACACATCAGGATTGTGTAGCAAAGCTGCCGCCAATCCCACCCGCTGCCGGTAACCTTTTGAGAGTTGGCTTATTTTTTTATGAGCTTCTGCCGAAAGGCCAACGGTTTTTATTACCTCCGCTACTTTGTCTATGCCAATTTTGTAGATATTGGCGTTAAATTGCAAATATTCTTTTACGTACATATCCAAATACAACGGATTGTGTTCGGGTAGATACCCAATTGATTTTTTTACCGAAAGTTCATCAGTAGCTACATCATAGCCGTTTACAAGAACCACTCCTTCGGTAGCATCTAAATAGGTAGTGATGATTTTCATCATGGTGGATTTTCCGGCACCGTTTGGGCCCAAAAAACCGACTATTTCACCTTGGTTTATGTTAAAGCTTACTGCATCTAAGGCCTTTTGGCTGCCGTAAACTTTCGTTACCTCTTTTACTTCTATAGACATTGGTTCTTTTTTATAAATAAATATTACTAAATGGATAATGTTCCTACTTCTTAAATTTGGTGGTATTTAGTGTTTAGTTTACAATCCGTAGTTTTTTATCTTCTGATTTACATTAAATTATTGGCCAAATCAAAACTATAATCTAAAGTTTTATAAATCCAAAAAACACTATATTTTTCAATTTGAGAAGTTTTAACACAGACAATCCGCATTACTTTTTGTTTTTTACATATTTCTCTAACCATTGATCTTGTTCCCATAGCATGTGCAGAATACTTTCTTTGGCACGGTATCCGTGGCTTTCTTTGGGTAACATTACCAACCTTACGGTAGCCCCCAATCCTTTTAGGGCGTTAAAATATCGTTCACTTTGCATAGGGTATGTGCCGGAATTATTATCTGCGGCACCGTGAATGAGTAATAACGGTGTTTTCATTTTCTCCGCATGCATAAACGGCGACATAGTGTAATATACCTCAGGAGCTTCCCAGTAATTTCGTTCTTCACTCTGAAAGCCAAATGGTGTAAGTGTTCGATTATAGGCTCCGCTTCGGGCGATACCGGCAGCAAACAAATCTGAATGCGATAAGAGATTGGCTACCATAAATGCTCCGTAACTATGTCCGCCAACTGCCACCCGCTCCCAATCTATATACCCCATAGCATTTACAGCGTCTATAGCAGCTTTAGCATTAGCTACCAACTGTTTCCTAAAACTGTCATTAGGTTCAGTGTCACCTTCGCCTATGATGGGGAAGGCAGCTCTGTCTAAGACTACATAACCTTTGTTAACCCAGTAAATGGGCGAACCGTAGTGTGGAGCTATAAAACTATTGGGATTGCTCGTGGTTTGTGAGGCACTGCTTTTGTCTTTGTACTCTATTGGATACGCCCATAAAATCATAGGCATTTTTTCTTTTTTGGCTTTGTCATATCCCACGGGTAAATACAAGGTGCCACTAAGGTCTAAGCCGTCATCTCGTTTGTACTGTATTATCTCTTTATGAACATTTTGTAAGGCGGTAAACGGATTTTTAAAATCTGTAAGTTGAGTTAGTTTGTTGTTTCTCAGGTTTCTGAAATAATAGTTGGGATATTCAGTAGGTGATTCAATTTTTGCTAATATTCGATTTTTGTCTGGATCATAGTCGTTAATCTTTTCTAATTTATCAATGTATTTGGATTTATAGATGGTTGATTTCTGCTTTGTTTTTAAGTTAATTTTATCCACAAACGGAAATTGGCCTTTTTTGGAAAAACCATCGCCTATCAAAAAGGCGTTGTTGTTTTTATCCAATTCCAAAACGTAATTGCCGTAATCATTTCTTTTCATTACAAAATAGCCCGGGTCTGCATATACATCTTGGTAATTTCTATCAAACAGAATTTCGGGTTTTTGGGCAGTATCAGAAGGATTAAATACGTAGGATTTGGTATTTCTGGTATTCCACCAATAGTCATTGGCCACAGCCAAATTATCTGTTCCCCACTTAATACTGTAATACCGGTTGATGGTTTTTAGAATACTTTTTGGTACACCGTTAAATGGGGCATCTAACTGAAAAACATTATCTCTAAATTCCACTTTATTTTCTGGATTACCGCCATCTAAAGCTTCTGCATAGATAAGGCTAGCAGGTTTATCATTACGCCAAGATATGTTTCGTTTACCGGTTTGCGTAGCCATAAAGCCTTTAGGCAGCACTTCCAATAAAGGCCTTTCGGTTATTGTAGTAATGTGTTTTCCGGATTTATCATATATATTATAACTGGTAGGAAAACGCCTGTAAGTTACAATATATGAAAAAGGTTTTTTTAGGGTGGTTACCAGAAGATAAGATCCATCAGGCGAAAAGCTAATGTTATCGTACATATTGGTGGGCAGCCATTCCGTTTTTGTACCGTCCAGATTCACTTTGTACAGTGTAGAGCGGCATAATTGTTCAAAATTAAACTCATCATTTGGGTTTTTTAACAAGTCCTGATAGGTTCTGTTCTGGGCTTTTTCACCATAGTTTACAGAAACAGTAGGTCCTTCCGGTACTGCATCTGCGGTGTTTATCAGTTTCTTTTTATCTTTAGGTAGCATTTTAACCAGGAGGCTGTTGCCCTCTTCAAACCAGTTGATTACATCGCCTAGATTAGCATTTAAAACAGGTGGTGTTATTTGTCTGGCGGCAAGGGTTTCCATGTCCAATACCCATAGGGAAACACCTTTTTTTCCGGTATGGGTAAAGGCGAGTTTGTCCTGTTTTGGTGACCAGCTAAAATAGGCCAGCCGGGGAGCTTTGGGCAGGCCGGTAACTTGTTGAATATCCTTGTTTTTCCCGGAGAGTTTTTTCACTCTTATATTATTGTAATATCGTGTTCGATTGCCAATATTAGTCACCGGGTTAATCCGCAAGCCGCCCAGCCGCAGTTCGGGTTCAGAGAGTTCTGCTATGGAGCTAAAAGCCTTGCTATACCTAAAAATAAGTATGTCTTTATTGTTATTCATCATTACAGATGGTGCCAATTCTACATCTACCAGTTCTAAAATTTCCTTAGAAGGTTTTTGATAGCTTAGATTTTCCTGAGCGGAAAGAGGAAGTAGAAATAAAAAGGTGATGAGGTAAGAGAAGTATTTCATGATAATGAGTGTTTCTTAATCAGATATTTAATAGTTTTTAATATGTAAATGATGATCTTTTAAAACTTATGCTAAACTACAATTTTATCGGGCTTTTTCAAATAAAATTATAATATCTAATTTTTAATATTTCTTTCTGATTAAGTGTAATTTAAAAGTTAAAAAATTATATTTTTATCAATCCCTGCAATTATTTATTAAAAAAATTTGTTTTTAAGAATATAACTTTTACATTTGTTGCTCAATCAGTTAAGAAAATGAGACTGTTTAACACTTGGCAAGCGTACTTTTACTTCTTTTATTTTTATAAAGCGAAGCGGGGCTTTGTGGGTGTTTATTTGTCATAAAATAAGAATACAACCGTAGAAAGCCTCGTAAAAACGAGGCTTTTTTTATGGATTTATCTTTAAACAGGGTGTTGTTGCGTTTATTCAGCAGAAATGGAATTGATATGATAAAACAATTAAGTTTAATTTTAATGAACCACGGTTCTTTCTTTGCAGTAGAAGTCCAAGGGAGGTTATTGTGGTAAACGAATTTCTTAATCATATTTAAATAATGTTTAAAATTTTTAATGCGAGAATGTAAGGGTTACATGTATTATCAATTAATTAATAAAATTTAAACCTATGAAAATAGCCATACAAGGTATTTTAGGATCTTTTCATCATCTGGTGGCCAACCAATATTTTGGAAAAGAGATGGATTATGTGTCTTGTGATTTTTTTCATGAAATGCCGGTGTTACTTACGGAAGATAAGGTAGATGCTGTGGTTATGGCTATAGAAAATACTTTGGCGGGGTCTATTCTGCCCAATTACGCCCTTATCAATGAGTATGATTTAAAGATTCAAGGTGAGGTACACATTCCCATCCATCATCATTTGCTGGCAGTAAAAGGCCAGAAATTTGAAGATATTAAAGAGGTTAGGAGTCATCCTATGGCTATTTTACAATGTAAACAGTTTTTTAGGAAGCACTCAAATATCCGTTTAGTAGAAGAGACCGATACTGCATTGGTAGCTAAACAAATTAGTGAAGAAAAAATTACAGGTGTTGCCGCTATTGCCAGTAAAATTGCCGCAAAAATTTATGGGTTGGAAGTTATTGAAAGTGGAATCCAAACCAGAAAAGAAAACTATACCCGATTTTTTATTTTAAAGAAGAATAACGGATCATTAATCTTAGATAAGAACTTAAACAAAGCATCCATACGTTTTGTTACCCATCACAAAACCGGCAGCTTAGCGGAAGTACTCAATGTCTTTGCAGATTTTGATATGAATTTATCTAAAATCCAATCGCTGCCTATCATTGACCAACCGTGGAATTACGCTTTTTTTGCCGATATTATTTTTAAAGATTATAATTGCTACCAAGAGGCGATAGCGGCAGTAGAAAAAAAAGTAAGTGAAATAAAAATTCTGGGCGAATACCAAAAAAGCAAACGCAACTATGATACATAGAGCCACCCGATTAAACAGTGTAGCGGAATACTATTTTTCTAAAAAATTACGTGAAGTAAGGCAATTAAAAGCTGCCGGAAAGCCTGTTATAAATATAGGTATAGGCAGCCCCGATCTGGACCCGCCATTAAGCGTAAGCCGGGCCATGCAACACACAATGGAGCAACACAATGTACACGGCTACCAGAGTTACCAAGGTTTACCGGAACTGCGTATGGCTATGGCCAATTATTACCAAAGATATTTTGATGTAAGCCTTAATCCGGATACTGAAATTTTGCCGCTTATGGGTTCCAAAGAAGGGATTATGCATATTTCCATGGCGTTTTTAAACAAAGGTGATAAAGTGCTTATCCCCAACCCCGGCTACCCTACTTATACTTCGGTTACAAATTTACTGGAAGCCGAACCGGTGTTTTACAATCTGTTGGAAGAAAACAATTGGCAACCGGATATAAATCAATTAGAAAAACAAGATTTGTCTAAAATAAAAATTATGTGGGTAAACTATCCGCATATGCCTACCGGGCAAACAGGAGATAAAAAGTTGTTTGAAAAGCTGGTGGCTTTTGCCAGAAAGCATGATATATTAATTGTAAATGACAATCCCTATAGTTTTATTTTAAATGATAATCCACTGAGTATTTTAAGCGTAGCCGGTGCAAAGGATATTGCTCTTGAGCTCAATTCGCTCAGTAAAACATTTAATATGGCCGGATGGCGAGTAGGGATGCTGTTGGGTAATGCTGCACTTTTAAAATCCGTTTTACAAGTCAAGAGCAATATGGATAGTGGAATGTTCTACGGTATTCAACAAGGAGCCATTGCCGCATTGGATGCTGATGATAGTTGGATTAACAATTTAAACGCCGTTTATAAAAAACGAAGAAATATCGCCTGGCAAATTGCCGATGCTTTGAATTGTACTTATACTAAAAAAGCAGTGGGTTTGTTTGTTTGGGCTAAATTGCCTAATGGAAAAAATGCCAAAGAAGTAGCAGATGAATTATTGTATAAATACAATGTTTTTTTGGCTCCCGGAACAATTTTTGGGTCAAACGGCGAGGGTTATATCCGTATTTCGCTATGCCTGCCGGAAGAAACACTGGTACAAGTATTAGACCGATTGCAAACCAAAAAAACAGGGCAGTAAAATGGAAAAAGTAGTAGTCATTGGATTAGGGTTAATAGGTGGTTCCATGGCATTGGACTTAAAAAAATCTGGAGCGTATCAGATTATAGGTATAGATAGCAATCCCGAACATTTACAAAAAGCTAAGGAATTAAAAATTATAGATAAAACTGGTGACTATTCAACTTTAAAAAGTGCTGATGTGGTGATTATTGCCGTGCCGGTTAATTATATACCGGCTGTTACATTAAAAGTTTTAGACAACATTGGTTTAAATACTTTGGTTTTTGATGTGGGTTCTGTAAAAGAAAATGTATGTAACAAGATAATAGATCATAAAAATCGGAAAAATTTTGTGGCCGCTCATCCTATTGCCGGTACAGAATATTCCGGACCCCAGGCGGCCTTTACAGGCTTGTTTACGGAAAAAGTAAATATAATTTGTAACAAGGAACAAACTGATGTCGAGATTTTAGAAAGAACCCTTGTCCTGTTTGACTATCTACAGATGAGAACCACTTTTATGGATGCCGCTGAACATGACAAACATATTGCTTACGTATCGCATTTGTCTCATATTAGTTCGTTTATGCTGGGTAAAACGGTCTTGGAAATAGAACCGGATGAAAAGAATATTTTTAACATGGCAGGTAGCGGTTTTCAATCTACCGTAAGACTGGCTAAGAGTTCACCGGTAACGTGGACCCCCATTTTTATACAGAATAAAAAAAATATTTTAAAATCACTGGATGAATATATTAAGAATCTGGAATTATTTAGGCAACTTATTGACAAGGAATCAGGTGATGAAGTTTTTTCGGTAATGGAAAATACCAATCATATAAAAGAAGTCCTAAAAGGTATAGTTATTTAGGTTGTCAACATTAATTAAGCAAAAAAATATAGAATCGCTAACAACAAACATTATGGAAAAAACAGATTTTTCAACCTGGCTTAAAAAAATGAATTTGAGCCATCCATTGGTCATAGCCGGGCCATGCAGTGCTGAAACAGAAGAACAAGTATTAACTATTGCTCATCAGCTTAAAGAAACCGATACCACAGTATTTAGAGCGGGTATTTGGAAACCCAGAACCCGCCCCGGAAATTTTGAAGGCAACGGGGCTGTGGCATTGCCCTGGCTTACCAGAGTAAAGCAAGAAACCGGTTTGCTCACCACTGCTGAGATAGCTAATGCCCAACATGCAAAACTGGCTATGGAATTTGACATAGATATTATTTGGATAGGGGCAAGGACTACCGTAAATCCTTTTGCAGTACAGGAAATAGCCGATGCCTTACAAGGTACAGATAAGATAGTATTAATTAAAAATCCGGTAAATCCGGACTTATCGCTTTGGATGGGGGCTATAGAAAGGATGTTTAAATCAGGGATAAAGAATTTAGGAGCTATTCACCGCGGTTTTTCCACTTTTAAAAACAGCAAATACAGAAACAATCCGCAGTGGCAGATTCCTATTGATTTGCAGCAAAAATATCCAACCCTGCCTATAATTTGTGATCCGTCGCATATTTGTGGAGAACGTGAGGGAATTTTTGATGTTTGCCAAACGGCATTAGACCTAAAATTTGATGGTTTAATGATAGAAACCCATTATGACCCCGACAATGCCTGGAGTGATGCCAGACAACAAATCACACCCCAGCGTTTGGCTGAAATTACTAAGGCACTTCGGGTTAGAAAAGACCGTGTAGAAGAAGCAGATTCGTTAAGAAAACTGAAAACTTTGCGAAAAGAAGTCAATCAATTAGACAAACAACTTATTGAAATATTAGGCCAGAGAATGGAAGTAGTTGAAGGTATAGGGCGGGTAAAAAGAGAAGGCAACGTAGCCATATTACAACGAACTCAATGGGGCAAAGTAATGCAACGGGTTGTGGACCAGGCTAATGCACACGGCCTTAGTGAAGAGTTTATAGAAAAAGTGTTTAAGTCTATTCATCAAGAGTCTATAGACCATTTAACCCCCTTTCGGGGTACGTGCGGAATTACTATTAAGAATAATCCTGTAATATTGTTTCCTATATTCGTTGCTATCTGGCAGATATGAAAACCTGAGTTCGATTAATATTGTGACCACAGTTTTCTTTATTTTTGATTAGAAATTTTATGAAATTTTCGAGTAATATCGAGATATTACGAGGAGATTT
>PDWI01002996.1_pt1 | contig 26861 bp, 29 predicted proteins | sample 1430891 | NCBI WGS metagenome assembly PDWI01 (sample SAMN01162508, study PRJNA174530) | Oral metagenome, whole genome shotgun sequencing project. | biome: Marine environment; feature: Marine mammal; material: Swab sample of the gingival sulcus; isolation source: swab sample of gingival sulcus...
ATCTACACGTGCTTCCACAACGAGCGACTGACCGCCCGGCCGGCGAAACGCTGAGCGCGCCGGGGCCGGATGCTTCACCCACAGCCAGGGTCATCAGTTAGCGCTCTGCGCTTATAATTGTGCGCACTGTCAGGCAGAATCCTTGCTTGACGACATACCAGACACCATCAACCGACGGACAACCGTCTTGACATGAGCGGAGCAAGCACATGACCCAGGCCGAAGCCTTTGACGAGAACGTCCTCAGTGGCGTGGAACGACGTGAACGACTGCATACTACGATCGATTCCCTGCTCAGGAGTCGTCAGCAGGTCATCGTCAGCTACTGTCAGCTTGCCGGCGTCAACTCCTTCGAGCAGCGTGACGTCGATGAAGACCTCGTCGAGGTCGAGGAACTCAATCGCTTCTGCGAGATTCTCGTCGACTACACGGCCATGGGCCACTTCGAGATCTACCAGCGCATTCGTGAAGGCAAGGAACGACGCCGCGCGGTGAAGGAAGCCGCGGCCCAGGTCTATGACGAAATCGCCATGACCACCGACTACCTCGTCGATTTCAACGACAAGTACGATGATTTCTCCGGCACACCGGAAGAAATCGAGATGCTCATGGGCGATCTCTCGAAGCTCGGTGAAATGCTCACCCTGCGCGCTGAACGTGAGGATTGCATTCTCGCCGCGCTTCGCGCCTGAGGCGGGATGGGCCGGGTTTCCCGGGGCAGGATTTTCAGCGGCACGCCCAGGCGAAGAGCGAGGCAGCAAGCTCGGGCTCCTCTGTGGCATCGAGTTCCCAGTCGATCGACTCGATGACTTCGCGGGTAGCGAAAGGGCCGTCCCAGACACGCGCCCCGGACATGGTTGCCGTTTGCAGTTCGCAGTCAAAGGCAAGCTCGCCACTCAGTGAACGCGACACGCGGTCGTTGCCGCCGCGCTGATTGAGCAGCGCCGGCAACCGTCCGGCAGTGTCACCCACCTGCCAGGTTTCAGGATTGACGAACAGCGTCATGGTGTCTCCCTCGAAGTGTTCCCAGCGCCGGAGCAGGTGCCGTGAGGCTTCCTCACCGGGCAGGGCTCCGTGGCGCAGCTGCATCGCTTCGAGTGCGCCCTCGATGACACGGTAGTAGCGGATGTTCTCGATCTGTCCATCGCCGTCGACATCGCCGTGCAGGCGGATCATCGAGCCGCTGCCATCCCATTCGATATCGAGCGCGCGGTGTCGTGTCTCGCCCGCGCGCGGGCTGCCACGCACGGTTTCGACGAGTTCTGCGCTCGCCATCATGTCCATCGAGGGGGCAGTAACGAGTGTGTTGCCGCTGTCGTTCCGCTCGGCGACATTCCCGTTGGTGACATTCCCGTTGGTGACATTCCCGTTGGTGACATTCCCGTTGGTGACATCGTTCGGGGCGGTGTTCGGGTCGGTACCGCCGAGTTCGACGAATCCACTGTCCGCCGACGGGTCGACCAGCACGTTCTCGGTGTTGCTTTCCGGCTTGTCTTCCGCCGGTGATGTTGCCGTGAGATCGATGTGTACCCAGGTATCGAGGGCGTCGCAGCCGGCACAGGGAAGGCTGCCGCGATAGTAGCCGTCGTAGTGGCGATTGTTTCTCGCGTTCGGCAGTGCCTCGGGCAGTATGCTGGACGCAGCAAACTTGCTGCGAGCCGTGACCGGTTCGCGCGGTGCCTGCGTCTGACAGGCAGCCGTGCAGAGGCCTGTCATCAGCATTGCAATCGTGATCGTTCCTGAGTGTACTCGCTCTGGCATCGGTAGCCGCAGATTCGGGGCAAACGCTCAGCCTAACGGCTGTGCGGGATATAATTCCACGCCGTAGATCCAATTTTCACACTTTCCGACGTCCTGGAGTGCAGCCGCAGCTGTGTTCCAGACCGCGAATTGCTTCGAATCGCTCCCGAATGCTGCAATATCCCGACATCAACCCGGTGGCCGTCGAGATCGGTCCGCTGGTCATTCACTGGTACGGAGTCACCTACCTCGTGGCCTTTCTGGTCGGGTGGTGGCTGGCACGTTACCGGGCCGCTCAGCCGAACAGTGGCTGGGAGCCGGAAGAAATCGGCGATGCCGTTTTCTACATCGTGCTCGGCGTCATCCTCGGTGGCAAGATAGGCTCGCTCCTGTTCTACCAGACCGAAGACCTGCTGGCGAATCCGCTCGGCACGCTGAACCCCTTCGGTGAAGGCGGCTGGCGTGGCATGTCCTTTCATGGTGGCTTCGTCGGTGTGCTGGTCGCCTTCTGGTGGTATGGCAGGCGTACGAACCGTACCTTTCTTCAGGTCGCCGACTTCTTCGCGCCGGCCTTCCCGATCGGGCTCGGTGCCGGGCGAATCGGCAATTTCATCAACGGCGAACTCTACGGACGTATCACCGATGTACCCTGGGGCATGGTGTTCCCGCATGCCGGCCCCGAGCCGCGGCACCCGAACCAGCTCTACCAGTTCTTCTGCGAAGGGGTCATCCTGTTCATCATCATCTGGTGGTTTTCGTCGAAGCCGCGCCCGCGTGGTGCTGTCTGCGGGCTGTTTGCCATCTGTTACGGCATCTACCGCTTCGGCATCGAGTTCGTGCGTGAACCCGATGCGCATCTCGGATTCATCGCCTTCGACTGGCTGACCATGGGACAGCTCCTGTCATTGCCGATGATTCTCGCCGGTGGCGCGCTCATGTGGTGGGCTTCGCGGCATGATGCACGCGCTGCTGCCCGCTGAGGTAGTCGAGCGATGCAGATCTACCTTGACCTGCTCCGGCACGTGCTCGAGAACGGCGTCGACAAGGGCGACCGTACCGGCACCGGCACGCGTTCGGTGTTCGGTCATCAGATGCGCTTCGATCTCGGCGAGGGGTTTCCGCTCCTGACCACCAAGAAGCTGCACGTTCGTTCGATCGTGCACGAACTCCTGTGGTTTCTCTCGGGCGATACGAACGTGCGTTACCTGCAGGAGAACGGTGTCAGCATCTGGAACGAATGGGCCGACGAGAACGGTGATCTCGGCCCCGTCTACGGCCACCAGTGGCGCAACTGGCCGACACCCGACGGCGGCCACATCGACCAGATCGAGCGTCTCGTCGCGCGGCTGCAACGCGACCCCGATTCACGGCGCCACATCGTCAGTGCCTGGAACGTGGCCGAGGTCGACAGCATGGCGCTGCCGCCGTGTCATCTCCTGTTCCAGTTTCACGTCGCGAAGGAGCGGTTGAACTGCCAGCTCTATCAACGCAGTGCCGACGTGTTTCTCGGCGTACCCTTCAACATTGCCTCTTATGCGCTGCTCACGGCCATGGTGGCGCAGGTGGTGAAGCTCGAACCCGGAGAGTTCATCCACACGCTCGGTGACGCGCACCTCTACAGCAATCATCTCGAACAGGCGCAGCTGCAGCTCACGCGCGTGCCCGGCGCACTGCCACGGCTCGAACTGAATCCGGCCGTCGAGAACCTGCTGGATTTCCGCTACGACGACATCACCATCGTCGGCTACGAGGCCGCGCCGAACATTCCCGCGCCGATTGCCGTGTGAGCAAGCATGCCGAACGCGAGCAGCCGATACTCGCCATGGTCATGGCGATGGATCGCAACAGACTCATCGGCAAGGACGGAGGCCTGCCCTGGCACATCCCCGGCGAGCTTGCCCATTTCAAGGCCGTGACCTTCGGCAAGCCCGTGATCATGGGACGCAGGACGCACGAGTCGATCGGGCGGGTGCTGCCCGGGCGCGCGAACATCGTGGTAACGCGTGACCGGGACTGGCAGCCGGCAGGTGCGTCGCAGCAGCAGGGCGTGGTCGAAGCTGCCGCGCCAGTCAGTGACGACGGCACCTCGCTCGAGGTTGCGCATTCGCTCGCTGACGCCATCGCCCGTGGGCGGGTCATTGCTGCCGATCTCGGCAGACCTGAGGTCATGATCATCGGCGGGGCGGCGATCTGCCGCGAGGCCATGCCCGACGTCGAGCGGCTTTACCTCACGCTCGTGAACCACGCATTCGAGGGCGATACCTGGCTTGACGCCTTCGACGAGAAGCTGTGGCGGGAGATATCGCGGCGCAGCCCCGACCCGACCGACAGCGGTGGCTACGAAGTGCATTATCGCGTGCTCGAACGGATGTAAGCCGGTCCGGGATCCAATCCCTGGTTGCGTTGCGTTGCGTTGCGTTGCGTTGCGTTGCGTTGCGTTGCGTTGCGTTGCGTTGCGTTGCGTTGCGTTGCGTTGCGTTGCGTTGCCGCTCTCGGCAGTGGCGCAAACGTGGCGCAGAAGAGGCGCATTTCGAGGGTGTTCTGGCGCAGAGATCCTGTGTGGCTCTGATGCGATTCGGGTCGAGCTGTTCAGTCGCGATTGAACACACTCAGCGAGCGCCGTTTCCCGACGTTGTAGGCCACCAGAGAGCCACCCCAGACACAGCCGCGATCGGTGGGCACGATGCCGGCAGGAGCGATGGCCGGGTGCGCCGACCAGTGCCCGAAGACGATGTCGGCGTCGATGGCCTGGCGTTCCGGCAGGGCATACCATGGCATGAGCCCCTTCGGAGCCAGTTGCGGCGGACCGTTGTAGTCGAAGTCGAGTCGGGCGCGTTTGTCGATCATGCGCATGCGCGTGAATGCGTTGATGGCGAAACGCAGACGCTCGGCGCCCTGCAGGTCATCGTCCCATCGGGCCGGTGTGTTGCCGTACATGTCTTCGAGGAAATAGGGAAAGGCGTCGCTCGGCAACAACATGGCGAGTTCCCTGGCAAGCGCCTGCGCCTGCTCGAGTGTCCACAGCGGGTAGATGCCGGCGTGGACGAGCACGGTGTCGCGTTTCTTCCTGCGGCCCTTGTTGCGTGACTTGCCGCGGGAGAAGTGCATGAGCGGCTGGTGGCGGAGGAAGTGTTCGAGTTCGTCACGGTCGTGGGCGGCAAGAATGGCATCGAGGGTGTCCCTGGGGGCTGGTTTCCTGACGCCGTGGATGGCGGCGAGAAGGTGCAGGTCATGGTTTCCGAGCACCGTGATGGCGCGCTCGCCGAGATCACGCACGAACCGGAGGGCTTCGATCGACTCCGGGCCACGGTTGACGAGATCGCCCACGAACCAGAGCGTGTCGCGCCGGTCGTCGTAGTCGATACGTTCGAGCAGGCGCAGGAGGGGCGAGTAGCAGCCCTGAAGATCGCCGATGATGAAGGTACTCACGGGATGGTCTGATCAGTGCAGGGTGCGTGGCGTCGTGAGGATGAAGTCGTCGATCGGAGCGCTGAAGGTAGCGCCGTCGTCAGTCACGAGGGTGTAGCTGCCGCCCATGGTGCCGACCGAGGTTCTGAGCATGGTGCCGCTGGTGTACTGGAAGCCTTCTCCGGGTTTGAGGTGCGGCTGCTCGCCGACGACCCCCTGACCCTGCACTTCCTGCACGTGGCCATTGGCATCGCGGATGACCCAGTGCCGTGTCAGCAGTCGCGCGGCAACGGAACCCACGTTGGTGATGGTGACCGTGTAGGAGAACACGTAACGATTCTCGGCCGGATCGGATTCCGACTCGAGGTAGAGCGTATTGACCTCGACCTTGATACCGTCGCTGAAATCGGGCTGCATGCCGGGGAACTCGTCTATCCTGAACGCCGCAAGTCGATGATAGCATCGTTCACGCGGTGAACCTGTCGGCCAGCGCCAGGAAGGCCGCATTGTCCAGTGTTTCGGCACGCGCTCCGGGGTCGATGCCGAGTGCCTCGAGAGTGGCATCATCGAACACGCCACGGAAATTGTTTCGGAGGGTCTTGCGCCGTGCCGCAAAGGCGAGACGGGTGATGCTCTCGAGTGCATCGATCACCGTCGCAGCCGGCACTTCCCTGCGTGGCCGCAGGCGGACAATGGCCGAGTCCACTTTCGGTGGCGGCCGGAAGGCGCCCGGCGGTACCCGAAACAGTGGTTCGATCTCGAACACGCTCTGCATCATGACGCCGAGGCGCCCGCGCGCGCGGCTGCCGGGGCCGGCGGCGAGCCGTGCGACGACTTCCTGCTGCAGCATGACGTGAATGTCCTTGATGCGTGCGTGCAGCGGCAACCATGCGAGCAGCAGTGGGGTGCCGATGTTGTAGGGGAGGTTGCCGACGAGGCGCAGGGCCTTGCCGGGCAGCAGCCGTGCGAAATCCACATTCAGTACATCGCCCTCGATGATCTCGAGGCCGGCGAGTTCGCGCGCGCGGAGTCGTGCGACGAGATCGCGATCGATCTCGATGACGCTCAGCGTACCGGCAAGCTCGAGCAGCGGCAAGGTCAGTGCGCCGAGGCCCGGGCCAACCTCGACCAGGGCATCGCCGGGTTGCGGGTCGATGTGCTCCAGCAGCCGCTCGATCACGCTCGGATCGTGCAGGAAGTTCTGTCCGAAGCGTTTTCTGGCCTGATGTCGCTGCACGTGCGGAGGTACTGTTGTCCGCTCAGAGCCGACTCTTGCGCTTCGCGACCATGCGCAGCGTCAGGGCCAGCGCCGCCTGCAGGCTGCCCGCATCGACACCCCCCTTGCCGGCCTTGTCGAGTGCGGTGCCATGATCGACGGACGTGCGGATGATGGGCAGTCCGAGCGTCACGTTCACGGCCTTGCCGAAGCCCACGTACTTGAGTACGGGAAGCCCCTGGTCATGGAACATCGCGAGCACGGCGTCGGCACCGTCGAGGTGATGCGGTGTGAACAGGGTGTCGGCCGGCAATGGCCCCTCGAGGCGCATGCCTTCTCGGCGCAGGGTATGAAGCAACGGCGTGATGATCTCGACTTCCTCGCGTCCGAGGTGTCCGCCTTCGCCGGCGTGGGGGTTCAGGCCGGCAACCAGCACCTTGGGGTCAGGTATTGCAAAATGAGTCCGGAGCCCGTCAATGAGCCCGCGGATCACGGCTTCGAGGTCCTGACGATTGATGCTTTCGGCCACTCGCGCGATGGGCAGATGCGTGGTGGCAAGGGCCACTCTCAGGTTGTCGGCCACGAGCATCATCACCGGATGTCCGCCGGTGCGTGCGGCCAGGTATTCGGTATGCCCCGTGAAGGGAATGCCCGCGTTGTTGATGATGCCCTTGTGCAGGGGGGCAGTCAGCATGGCAGCGAATTCGCCATTCCGGCAGCCGTCGACGGCGCGATCGAGCATGGCCAGCACGTAGCGGGAATTGGCCGGGTCGAGTTTTCCGGGGGTGACCGGCATCGGTGCCGCGACGGGGATGAGTCGTCGCCGTGTCGAGCCGAAGGGCATGTTCAGGGCTTTCGCCCGAGCGGCGAGCACCTCCGGGTCGCCGAGGATCTGCACGTTCGAATGCGACAGGGCCTCGTCGAGATGCGCGGCCAGCATGACTGCGAGATCGGGGCCAATGCCTGCGGGCTCACCGCTGGTGATGACTACCGGCTTGTTCATGGCAAACGCCGTGCTCCCCGCCCATGCAGCACTAGCTGCGGATCTCGATATAGGCTTCGTCACGAAGCTGCTGCTGCCAGCGGATGGTTTCCTGTTCGATCTTGCGCTGCCGCAGGGCAAAGCGTGCGCGCTCGCGCAGCTCACGCTCGTCGAGCGTGTTGCGGCGCCGATCGATCAGCTCCAGCACGTGCCAGCCGAAGCGGGTGCGGAAAACCGGGCTCAGTTCACCGGCATCGAGGCTCGCCGCTGCTGCTTCGAGTTCCTCGGGCATCTCGCCGCGCCGGAACCACGGCAGTTCACCACCCTCGTCGGCACTGTTCGGGTCCTCGCTGAACTCGCGCGCGATGTCCGCGAAGTCGGCACCGGCGACGATGCGTTCGCGGAGTTCACGCATCCGCTTGCCGGTACTGGCATCGGTGCCGGCAAGAAACACGTGGCGGGCAAGTGTTTCCTCGGCTTCGCCGGTGTTGCGGCTTTCCTGATCGACGAGTGTCACGATGTGCAGACCATTGGACGAGCGCAGCGGCTCGCTGACGTCGCCCACGGCCATCTCGCTCACGGCCGGAACGAGAAACTCGGGGAGTTCGGGCAACGTGCGCCAGCCGAGATCACCACCCTGCAGTGCTCGTGTGCCATCGGACTCGGCAGCGGCCACCTCGGCGAAGGCGTCGCCGTTATCGAGGCGCTCGAGTATGCGCTCGGCACGCTGGTTCGCGGCCTCGAGCTCGGCATCGTCGGCTGCCGAGGGTACCGCGACGAGGATGTGCCCGAGCCGGTAGCGCTGCTGCTGTGCGTCGTTGGCAGCAAGAAAGTCGTCGATTTCCTGGCCGCTGATGTGGATGCGGTTCTGCACTTCGCGCTCGACCAGCCGCTGCATCAGCAACTGGTTGCTGAGGTTCTCGCGAAAGGCCTCGTAGCTGATGCCCTGCGCGGCGAGGGCATCGCGGAATTGCAGCGTGCTGAGGTTGTTGTCGCGTGCGATGTCGTCGATGGCGCGGTTGATGGCACCGGGGTCGACGGCGATGCCGGCACGTGCTGCCGCCTGTTCCCGAAGTTCGCGGTTGATCAGTTCATCGAGCACGGTACGCACGAGCGCGCTGTCGTCCGGCAGTGACTGGCCGTTGCTGCGTGCCTGCTGGCGGAAGAAGGTCATGGCATCACGTACGTCGCTGCCGAGCACCACCGATTCGTTGACCACGGCGCGGATGTCGTCAAGCGTGCGGTCGCCGCTCCGTGCGCTGACACCCTGTGATGCCGGAAGCAAGGCGATGACGACCAGCAGCACCGCAGCCCTGGTGAACGCTCCGCGCGCGCAGTACCCTGCCGCGATTCTGCCGATGCGGTGCCAGCGCTCCGGCGCAGGATGGATGAACCCTGTTGTCATTGAACTACCTCGTAGCCTTCGATGGCAGCGTCCATGACGCTGTCGTAATTCTGCCCGAGGGGCGCAAGGCCCTTGAGGACAAGTTGCACATAAGCGCTGGTATCGTGCTCCTCGCCATCATCGGCGATGAAGCGGCGTGCCGCAAGCCTGAGCGCCCAGCAGCAGCTGTCGTATTCAAGCCCGAACAGCGACTCGATGCTGCGTTTCGCATCCAGCGCGTAGTTCCAGCGCCCGGCAACACGCCACTGTTCATTGATGCGCCAGACTCCCGAAAGGTCGATCTGTTCGGTCGTTTCGAGATCGTCATCCTGCTTGATCACGCGGTGGGCAATGTTGAAGAGTCGTCCCTTGCCCGGGCGGTAGCCGAGCGAGACGGCGCTGCGGACCACGTCTTCGGTATAGGGACTCCAGCGAAACGAGCCCTCGCTGATCCAGCGCCTCGAGAGGCGTGTCGAGAATTCGGCCACCACGTCGGAGAAGTCTCGCCGGCGTTGACGTCGGGTTTCTTCGGTTTCCTCGTTGCCGTTGGCGAGGTCGCCGTCGGCGAGTGTCACGTCGCGGTCTTCGAAGTGGCGAATCTGACCGATGGCGAAACGCATCGATTCTTCACCACGGCGATCGATGATGCGCGAACTCAGCGCGTAGGAGAGCTGATCGGCGTCGCCGATGCGGTCCACGCCACTGAAGCGGTTTTCCCGAAAGAGCTGCGCGATGTTGAAGTCGTAGTCATCGGTATCGAACAGCGGCAGCATCGATTGTGTGGTGCCCGGCACCTTCAGATAGAACAGTCGCGGCTCGAGCGTCTGGATGGCCTTGCCATCACGGATGCTGCGCTCGAAGAACAGACCGCCATCGATCGAGAACGTGGCGCTGTTGCGGGTCACGCTGCCGGCGATGTTCCCGGGCGTGTTGTTGAGGCTGTACCAGGTCAGTTGGTGCGAAGCGCTCGGTCGCAGGAAGAAGCCTTCGCCGCGAATGGGGCGGCTGAGCCTGACACGGGCGTCGGTGCGAACACCGGTAATGGCCTCGCTCTTGTCGAAGTAGACGAACTCGGTATCCACGTCGGCGCGGATGCCGAGCGGGTTGGGTGCGGCGCTCGTGCCGAGTCGTACCTGCGGTATGCGGCGGTAGGGACGATTCGCCGTCGGAATGTTTTCGTCGACGGTCTCGAAATCCTGGATGCGCACGAGCCCCGTGACGCGCTCGTGTGCGTAGACGAGGTCGGCGCGTTGTTCGAGGTGGGTGACGCTGCCGAGACGGAAGCCGTCACCCAGATCCTCGAAGTAGTCGGAATCGGATACCGAGCGGGCCACGATCTCGGTGCTCACGAAGGGGCTGAAGCGACCGTTGTGACGCAGTTGCGTGAGATGGCGTACGTCACCCGCACGGCTCGTGTCCCTGAGGTACTCGTAGTCGAGCTGCCAGCTGCCCTGGCGATTGAGGTAGCGAAACTCGTTCTGCAGCTGCAGGCCTCGTTGCGACATGAGCCGCGGGGTGATCGTGGCATCGAGATTCGGGCGGATGTTCCAGTACCAGGGCACGAAGAGTTCGAGGCCCGAACCGTTGCTGGTGCCGATGGCGGGCGCGAGGAAGCCCGTCTTCCTGCGCTCGTCGATCGGGAAACTGAAGGTGGGAAAGGCAAAGATCGGTACGCCCTTGAAGACGAGGTGGATGTTGTCCGCGGTACCGATGCCGCTCTCCTGATCAAGGCGAATCTCGCTGGCGCCCACGAACCAGCTTCTGTCGTCCGGTGGGCAGGCCGAGTAGGTGGCCCCGCCAAGCGTCACGTTGCCGCTGCCCGAGCGTGACAGCGCGTCGGCGCTGCCCGATGCGTAGCGTCCGTGCAGGGCGAACTCGTATTCGGTATCGCTGATGTCGAAGGCGTTGTCATCGAGATCGACACGGGCGTTCGAGCCTTTCAGGCGCACGCCGTTGCCGATGAGTTCGATGTCGCCCTCGACGCGAACCTCGCCGTTCAGGGGGTCGTACACGGCTTCCTCGGCGCTGAGTCTGCGCCCGAGATACTCGATGATCGAATCGCCTTCGAGGCGCAGGAGGTCACGCTCCGAGACCACGCGGTCGGCTTTGGCGCGCACCGGCGCGTCCGGCTCGGCGGCGGCCGTTCCGGAGACAGGCTCGAATTCGGCAACCGGGCAGAGATCGGCCTTGCTCGGCTCGGAGACGGCGAGCAGACCGCTCAGCGCGATTGCCAGCGTGGCAACGTGGTGCCTGATGACAGGTTTCCGCGAGTGTCTTGTCTGATGGCTCGAATGATAGTCGATCACAGCGCTTACAATGGTTGCAACGGCCCGTTATCCGGGCCGGTCACGGGCTGGCACAACCATCCCTGACCCACGGGAGAAAGATTCAGAATGGCAACCGACATCGATCCCGGCTGGCAGACGCAGCTCGAGCCGGCCTTCGCCAGCGACAACATGCAGGCGCTGCGCAGCTATCTGCGATCGCGCAAGGATCGCCGCGCCGTCATCTACCCGCATTCAAGCAACTGGTTCCGCGCCTTCCAGCTCACGCCCTTCGACAAGGTGCGCGTGGTCATCATCGGACAGGACCCCTACCACGGGCCCGGTCAGGCGCATGGGCTCAGCTTCTCGGTGCGTGAGGGCGTGGCCCCGCCGCCATCCCTGCAGAACATCTTTCGCGAGATCGACGACGACATCAACGGCGGCGCGGCGATGCTCTCGGCGCAGCGCAACGGCTGCCTCGAAGCCTGGGCCGAGCAGGGCGTGTTTCTTCTGAACAGCGTGCTCACGGTGGAACGGGGCGAGGCGCATTCGCACCGCGGGCGCGGTTGGGAGGAGTTCACCGATACCGTCATCAGGATCCTCGACCGCGAGCGCGAGCATCTCGTGTTTCTGCTCTGGGGCGGGGACGCCAGGAAGAAGGCGGCGATGATCGATCGCTCGAAACACCTCGTGCTCGAATCGGCGCATCCTTCGCCCCTGTCGGCACACCGGGGCTTTCTCGGCAGCCGGCACTTCTCGAAGACCAACGCCTGGCTCGAGCAACACGGGGAAGCGCCGATCGACTGGATGGCAGTGGGAGCACGCCACTAGTCACCCGAGTGCCGCCGCCCTCGGTGTCAGGCATCGCGTGCGCAAGGCGGATGTCGGCTTCGATGTCATCGACTCAGACTGGCACCGGAGCTGGACAGCAGCGGCGTGACACCTATACTCGCGGCATGAATGCCACTCCGTTCAACGGCCGTCGCGGCCGCCGTGCCTTCCTGCCCACGCTGCTTGCCGCCGGCCTGCTGGTGCCGCCAGCCCTGGCGGACACCACCAGGCCAAGCTATCTCGAGCGCGAGGACGTGCGTGGCTACCTGCTCGATCTCAGCAAGGAACGCGGGCTCGATCACGATGAACTCGTGCATGTCTTTGCGCACACCTACAAGCAGCCGTCGATCATCGAGAGGATCTCGCGTCCGGCCGAAAAACGGCTGAACTGGGGCGAATACCGGGCGATCTTCCTCGGTACGGAACGCATTACCGAAGGCATGGCCTTCTACAAGGAGCACCAGACGCTGCTGGAACGTGCCGAGTCGGTCTACGGCGTGCCGGCAAGCGTGATCACGGCCATCATCGGTGTCGAGACCTTCTACGGCCGCCACGATGGCGAATACCGCGTGATCGAGGCACTGGCCACGCTGGCTTTCGACTACCCGCCGCGCGCGAGTTTCTTCCAGAGTGAACTTGGCGAATTCCTGAGCCTCAGCGAAACCGAGGGCTGGGATGCGCGCGAACCACTTGGCAGTTATGCCGGTGCCATGGGTCTGCCGCAGTTCATTTCCTCGAGCTACCATGAATACGCGGTCGATTTCGACGGTGACGGCGAGCGTGATCTCTTCGGCAGCGTGGCCGACGCCATCGGTTCGGTGGCCAACTACCTCTCGCGTCACGGTTGGCAGAAGGGTGCGCCGATTGCCGTTGAATGGGTACCACCCACAGCGAACCGCGACGCGGCGCGTGCCCTGGTGCGGGAGAGTCTGATGCCCGAGGTGACAGCGGCCGAACTCGAAGCGCTCGGCTTCGAGGGCGAGTTGCCGGGATCCGGGCGTCTTGCCGACGCCAGTGGCAGGAACGCGCTCATGAGCGTCATGGCCCTGCAGCACGGTGATGTCGAAGAGATCTGGGTCGCTTACCACAATTTCTATGTCATCACGCGCTACAACCACAGTCATCTCTACGCACTCGCGGTCGCGCAGCTTGCTGACATGATCGACGACACCACGCTCACCGGCTGGCACGGGGAAGCCGCGAACTGATGGTGTGCAAGGCAATGATGAAGCTCGTGCCCCTGTCGAGGCGCAGCCTGGCCGTACCCCCGGCACTGCTGCTGGGCATCGTCCTCGCCAGTGGCTGCGCCTCACGTGCACCGGAATCCGCACGGATCGGAGCGGTTCGCGGGGATGGGCCGGGCGATACCCGTCACATCCGCTCCGGGCTCGACGAGCCGGTCAGGAACCTGCCGAAGTCGCGCAGCGGCAATGCCGGTGAATACGTGGTGTTCGGTCAGCGCTACCGCACGCTCGACAGCGCCGTCGGCTTCCGCGAATCCGGCATGGCATCGTGGTATGGGCGCAAGTTCCACGGGCGCGACACCTCCAGCGGCGAGCCCTACGACATGTACGGTCTGACCGCCGCCCACAAGCACCTGCCATTGCCGACCTTCGTGCGCGTGACCCGTCGCGACACGGGGAAATCCATCATCGTCAAGGTCAACGATCGCGGGCCCTTCGTCGGTGATCGCGTCATCGATCTTTCCTATGCGGCCGCTGCCGCGCTCGACATGCTCGGTTCGGGCACGGCACCCGTCGACATCGAGGCCGTCAGTTCGCACCATGCCGACGACATCGCCGTCGCTGCAAAGAGCCCGGTTGCAGGCTCGTCCGCGCAGGCTGCGACATCGTCTGCTCCTGCGGCAACAACATCGCTCGCGGCAACAACGGCGCCCATGGCAACAACGGCGCCCATGGCAACAACGGCGCCCATGGCAACAACGGCATCCGCGGCAACAATGGCGCCATCGGCAGCGAGTCACTTCATCCAGGTCGGCGCCTTCAGCGACAGCGATCGTGCACGGCATCTCGTGGCGGAACTGCAGTCGAAGCACGGCCTGCCGGCAGCCATGATCCGGCATTCGAGCGAAACACTCTATCGCGTGCAGGTCGGCCCCTACCGGGATACGGCGGCGATGCAGGATACCTTGCAGTCGCTGGCATCGGCCGGGCTCGATACCTTCACCTTGCGGCGCGACTGATCTACACTTCGGAGCCTGTCCGAGCCTGCCTTTCCCGCGGAGTCGTCTCTTGCTGCTGCCTGAACTTCTCGCGCCCGTGCGCGCCGAGCGTCCGTCGTCATTTCCTGCGCTTCTGTTCCTCGCCCTCGTACTGCTGCTGGCGAATACCGTCGCCGCGGCGGCGGCGCCCCTGCCATCGCCACCGGTACTTTCGGCCGGAAGCTATCTGCTGATCGACCACGACAGTGGCGAGGTGCTGGCCGAGAAGAACCCCGACGAGCGGGTGGAACCGGCGAGCCTCACCAAGATCATGACGGCCTACATCGTCGCCACCGAACTCGACCGCGGCAGCATGTCCCTCGACGATCAGGTCATCGTCAGTGAAGCCGCTCAGACCATGCCGGGTTCGCGCATGTTCGTCGAGGCGGGCAGCGAGGTAACGCTCGAGCAGTTGCTGCGCGGCCTCATCATCCAGTCCGGCAACGATGCCAGCGTGGCGCTGGCCGAACATGTGGCCGCGAGCGAAGGTGGCTTCGTCGACATGATGAACCGCATGGCCGAACGTCTCGGCATGCAGGGCACCCACTACATGAATGCTTCGGGATTGCCGCACCCCGACCACTACACCACGGCACGCGATCTCTCGATCATCGCGCGCGCGATGATTCGGGAGTTTCCGGACATCTACCGCATGTATTCCGAACGCGAGTTCACCTGGAACGACATCACGCAGAAGAACCGCAACAGCCTCCTGTGGCGCGACCCCTCGGTCGATGGCATGAAGACCGGCCACACCGATTCGGCCGGCTACTGCCTCGTCGCTGCTGCGGTGCGCGACGACATGCGCCTGATCAGCATTGTTCTCGGCACCGGCAGCGAGAAGGTACGCATCGATGAAAGCCAGCGGCTCCTGAACTACGGATTCCGCTTCTTCCGCACGCGGAAGATCTTCTCGGCCGGCGAGACCGTCACGGAAGCACGTGCCTGGATGGGGCGCGATGACTACGTGAATCTCGGCGTCGAGCGCGACCTCTACGTGACCCTGCCGCGCGATGCCTTCGAATCGCTGCACAACCAGGTGGAAGTACACGACTACATCCGCGCGCCCGTGGCCATCGGTCAGGAACTCGGCCGCAGCGTACTCAGGGTCGAGGAACAGATCGTCGGCGAAATCCCGCTGCTTGCGCTGCAGAAGGTCGAGGAAGGGGGCTTGTTTGTGCGCATGACCGACGCCATACTGCGCTGGTTCCAGTAGGGTTTTGTCAGGCGCGGCAATGGCTGGCAGGCTCCGGACAGCAGCAGAGGGCGCGGCGGGAATGAGCACGGACAACGACAAGGCACGCCCGGTCGGGGCGGCAGTGAAAGCGGCCGTGGCGAAGGAGCGCGCGGCGGGAGAGTGCGCGGCAGCGGCAGTAGAGAGCGCAGCGGGAGCGCGCGCGCGAGGAAACGGCGAGGCGGAGTCCGGTGTCGATGATGCACCGGCCTCCGCAACCCTGATCGACTTCCCCGCCAGGATCGATGTCAAGGCGATGGGCATCGACGAGGACGAGTTCCGGCAATGCGTCGAAGGCCTCGTGGTGCCACACCTTGACGGCGCCGACTATCGCGTCAGCACGCAGTCATCGAAAGGTGGCAAGTACCTCTCGGTACGAGTGCACATTCTTGCGCACAGTCTCGACCAGTTGCACGCCATCTACGCCGATCTCAAGGCGGAACCTCGCGTGCTCTACATTCTCTGACGTGACGCATCGAACACCGACGTCGGCAGGCTGGTCGCAGGGTTGGCCGCAGGCGACGCTTGCCGTCGTTCATGGAGTGCCGCGGTGAACCACGCCAGCATCGACCCACCACGGATTCGTGACCTCGGCGCCGAGGTCGACTATGCCGACACGCTAACGGCGATGAGCGAGTTCACGGCGCGGCGCACCGCGAACGAGCCGGGTGCGCGCAAGGTGCCCGACGAAATCTGGTGCCTGCAGCATCGTTCGGTGTACACCCTCGGGCAGGCCGGCAGGCGCGAGCATGTACTGAATCCCGCTGGCATTCCGCTGGTGCAGAGTGACCGTGGCGGGCAGGTGACCTGGCATGGCCCCGGTCAGCTCGTGCTCTATACCCTGTTCGATCTCAGGCGCCTCGGCATCGGTGTCAGAACGCTCGTGACACGCCTCGAACAGGTGGTCATCGACGAACTCGCGGCACACGGCGTCGGCGCCGAGGCGCGACGTGACGCCCCGGGCGTCTACGTCGACGGCGCCAAGATCGCCGCGCTCGGATTGCGGGTGCGTCACGGCTGCAGTTATCACGGGCTGTCGGTCAACGTCGACAACGCGCTTGCCCCCTTCGCGGGCATCAACCCCTGTGGTTATCGTGGCCTCGAGGTGACGAGCTTCCGGGCGCTCGGTCTCGACACGCCGCTTGCGGTGGTTCGTGATGCCCTGTGTGAGCGCCTGGTCGATGCTTTCGACGCCGGCCAGACGGAGACTTAGGGATATACTCTGCCCCCATGGACTATACAGCCCCCTCACGACATGACCCCGAAGGTCACCAGCGTGGTGCCGACAAGCTTGCACGCATACCGGTGAAGATCGTGCCACAGACCAAGGTGGCCAGAAAACCCGAGTGGATTCGCGCGCGTGCGCCGAGCGATCCGCGCGTCGCCGAAATCAAGCGCATGATGCGCGAGCTGAACCTCTCGTCGGTGTGCGAAGAAGCAAGCTGCCCGAACCTCGGCGAGTGTTTCGGCCACGGCACCGCCACCTTCATGATCATGGGTGACATCTGCACACGCCGCTGTCCGTTCTGCGACGTGGCTCACGGGCGACCGCAGCCCCTTGATGAAAACGAGCCCGCAAACCTCGCCAGGGCCATCGGCCAACTCGACCTGAAGTATGTCGTCATCACCTCGGTGGACCGCGACGACCTTCGCGATGGCGGCGCAGGCCACTTCGCGGCCTGCATCAGTGCCATCCGTGAAGCGAGCCCGGGCATCCGCATCGAGATTCTCGTACCCGACTACCGCGGCCGCATGGACAAGGCACTGGCAGCCGGTTTCGGCGCTCCGCCCGATGTCTTCAACCACAACCTCGAAACCGTGCCCCGGCTCTACCGCCAGTGCCGGCCGGGGTCGGACTACGCCTGGTCGCTGAAGCTCCTCAGGGAACACAAGGCGCAGCATCCCAAGGTGCCCACCAAGTCAGGGCTCATGCTCGGGCTTGGCGAAACCATCGATGAAGTCAAGGAGGTCATGCGTGATCTTCGTGCTCACGATGTCGACATGCTCACGCTCGGGCAGTACCTGCAACCGAGTCTTTCTCACCTGCCGGTGGCACGATTCGTCCACCCGGACGAGTTCGACGAGCTCGCCGTCGCGGGCGATGAGATGGGCTTTCTGCATGTAGCCAGTGGCCCCATGGTGCGTTCGTCCTACCATGCCGACAGGCAGGCCGCCGGCACCTTCGACAAGGGCTGATTCAGGATCGGGACAATCCCTGCCGAGACGAGCTTCGGTCGGATCGACGGGCCGGAGATCGACCGACTGTAGTCAGGGTTGCAGGCGCTCGATGATCCAGTCATCCGTTTCCGCTGATCGGCGGTACACGAAGCGGTCATGCAGACGGTCGGCGCGGCCCTGCCAGAACTCGAAGCGCTCGGGTGCAAGCCGGTAGCCACCCCAGTGTGGCGGACGCGGTACCTTGCCGTCAGGGTGGCTGGCACGCAGTTCGGCCACCCGTGCTTCGAGGGTTTTCCGGGAGTCCACCACCTGAGACTGGGCCGAAGCGGCGGCGCTGAAGCGGCTGCCTTCGGGGCGTGACTGGAAATAGGCGTCGGCTTCGTCGTCCGGCATGTGGGACACTGGCCCCTCGATGCGCACCTGCCGCTCGAGTTCGCGCCAGTGGAAGAGCAGGGCTGCGCGGGGCTTCGCCGCCAGTTGTCGGCCCTTGTCGCTGTGGCGTGAAGTGAACCAGCAGAAACCCGATGCGTCGAACTGCTTCAGCAGCACGATGCGCGCGTGGACGCCGCCGTCGTTGTCGGTCGTGGCGAGAATCATCGCCGTGGTGTCGATGAGCTTCGCGTCCTGCGCTGCCGACAGCCAGCGGCCGAATTGTACGACCGGGTCGTCGACGAGCATGTCGCGGTGGAGTTCACTGGCGAGGTAGTCGCGGCGGGCTTCGATGGCGGAGTCTTCTTGCATGGTCATCGGGTGTGATCGGTTTGTGGTTCTGCGGCAGACAGGTGGTGAGGCGCCACATGGCAGCAGGTGTTCACGGAAGCACGATCTTCAAGGGGATGCGCTTGCCCAAATCGCTGGCGCGAACACTCAGTCGATAGATGTTGCCGGTATCAAGCCCCTTGAACTCGAGAAACACGCGCTCGAAGCTGGCCAGAGCGGACAGCGAAAGCTCGTCGTCGCGTTTGCGCATGAACAGCTTGTCAGGTACGGTCGAGTTTTCGGTCAGTTCGATGGCTTCGGGAAAACGAATGCGCCGCTCGTGCAGTGTGCGCAGATGCACCTTCAGGATGGCGCTGCCGTGGGTTGCCGTATTTTCATGATGCCATTTGGTGGCAGGTACCACTTCCGGTGGCAGAGACTGTGCCGGGACCGTGGTTGCCAGCGCTTGCAGCAGAGCGCCGAGACACAGCGCGACGAATCGGAGACGAGGTTTGGCGAGTTGTGCTTTCATGTGTCAGGCTTCGATATCAGGGCGTCCGTGGTGTTTCTGTGACATGGTGCCCAATCGAGCGGAATGCGCGCACTGGTCAGTCACTGGCCGCTCAATGGTTCTTGTGTATAAGATTGGCTACCGCGACCATGATACCGCGGTGAGTCAGGTAAAGAGCATGCAGAGGGTGATGTCAACAACTCCAGGTGGGTCGATGTTTTTTTCGTTACCGGTGAATCAAGTCAGAATGAAGCTCGGTATTCCGATTCTGCTGGTTCTTCTCCTCGCCGGTTGTGCGGGCAACGGTGGCAGCATTGCTGGCTCGAAGCGCGTCGTATCTGTGGTGGCACAGGATTTCGTGCATGTTTTCAAGCAGATTCCCGAGGTCGCGCCAACGGCGGTCACGCTTCAGCTCGATCGCAGTCTGATCGACAACGAGCCGCTCTGGCGAAATTTCGTACACACCTTCACCAGGAATGGTTACAAGACCGAACAAGTGTCTGCAGGCGATGGTGACAACCGTTTCTGGGTTCATACCTTTGAAAGACAAAAAGAAGGTACCGGTTTGCTGGTCTATGAAGTCGGCATCGGATCCATCGGGCTGCGACGTGAATACATTCCCACCGAGTCCGGCAAGGTCAAGCCTCTGGGGACGATGTACGTCAAGGGAGCCGAACTCGACAGCATCGACTTCGACGAGAGTCTCTGGAGCGAGAGCGCCCGCGACGAAAACACCGACAACGGAGAATCGAATCCTGCCACCGGAACACTCTCGACTTCGAATGGGATCGGCAATCTCGCCGTCAATGACCGGTCGGTATTCGAAGACGAACTGCTTGGTCTTGTCGATGTGGACGAACGCATTCTCGTATTCCCGGAGGCGACGGCCGATCTCGACCCCGACTATGGGAAGATACTGAAACTGGTCGCGGAACAGTTCGAGCAAGACAGCGATCTTGTCTACCTCGTTGCCTGTTCGATCGCCGAATTGCCGACACTCGAAGACGCAGAAAGACTCGCGATCGATCGCATCGAGAGGGTCAGGGCCCAACTGGTCGAAGCGGGTATACCAGATGACAGGATCCGCACCGAGGGTTGCTGGTCCGATGCACCCGGCATGCCTCATATGCCACGTCACGGCGTGGTTCTGACGCTCAAGCGCAAGCCTTGAGGCAGCCCCGGAGCAGCAGGAGTACGGGACGGGAGGGTTTCAGGTTCGAAGCAGCTCGCATACGTGTAAATACGTATTGAGGAGGCGTTGTTCTGTCGCTATCATTGGCTCATGAGCAATACCATCCATGCAGCAGCAAATGCCTTGCCGCCGGCTCATGGTGGCGTGACACCCGACAGCGCCATTGCGTCATCCGGTAGGGAAGCAACGCACAACCGGCTGGATCCTGCAAGCGTCGACTGGTTTTCGGTATCCGACGGTAACGCTCACGCCATTGTCGCGCAATCTGCAGTGACAAGCGGACGCAGTCTTGACGCCATGATCGACGATGTCATATCGCACCTCGGTTTGTGAAAGCTGTTGCCCCCAACTGGCATGGCGCTGCCGCTGAACTGGTTGGCTGTCTCGGTGAGATCGGTGAACCGGATGAGCGCGTGCGGCTGTTGGACAAGCTGTGTCAGCGTCTTGATGGTGGCCTCTATCCTGCCTTTCTCCAGATGTTGCTGGAGATCGATCTCAACGGTGAAGCGGCGGCGAAAGCCATTGTTGCCGAAACCGTGGCACATGCGCTGACAACAGGCCGCATGCCTTCGGGAAAGGTACGAGCCTGGGGGGCGAGCCAGAGCCCCACCGGCGGGGTTTTCGAACAGTCGCGCAATCTTGGCCCCATCGAGTATCTCTGTGCCTGGTACATGCAGCCAAGCGATCTACCACCCCTGACCCGGGCGGCGTTCGACACGGGTCTGAGTGCCTTGATTCGCCTCTTTTCCACGGCTGACGACGGGCTCGAACGCTATTGCGACAAGCTCGTGATGGATGCGAATCATACGATCGGTGGGTCTCTGACCAATCAGACACAAGATGGCCTGCGGGAGTTGGCCAGATGCATGCGCAGCAGGGTGTCGGCTGAAGAGAGTGTCGCGGCGTTTCTTGCGGCCGCACAGTCGTCGGGTTCGCTCATGGACCTGCAGAAGAATCCGTTTACCTGATGCAATGAAACGGTGATGAGTTCGAACGCCTGCCGATCACCGATCGAATGCACGTGATCGACACGATCGAGCGGTTCCGGAATGGAATGGAGAAACAGGATACGGATGTAGTGTTTCGGAACAGCGGCAGACGCATCGAACCGATCTGGGCCGAATGACCTGATCGAGACCGGCAGTTCGTTGCCGCATATCCGGAATGCGCCGAGAGATGCTGTGTTGCAATTCGCTGTGAACGGCACTGTCTTCGACGATCGGAACAGCGGTTCGTCGCGCTCGAGATTCGGCTCGAGCTGTTGCCCGTGCTCGTCCATCGCAACCAAGAAATGGACGCCTTTTCGCCTTTGCCATTCGGCGTTGAGGCGACGGATCGGCATTGTTGTGTCATTCGCCAAAGAACCAGGAGAAGCGCATCAAGGAGCAGTAGCTTCATCTGTTTGCCGATCGCACCAGCACCGCGACGATGCCCGCCAATCAACGGCGCCTGTACTTCTCGTCATTTTCCTGTGTGCTGATGCACGGGCTGCGTTGGATGGGGCTCAACGGTACCGAACGCGAACGTGCCCAATGCCAGTTGGAACCTTTTCGGCACAAGTCGCCAACGAAAACGAGTGCCGCAATCTGCAAAACACTGACCTTTGTCGACTTGCCCCGGTCAGGATGGCCTGAAATCAGCTCAAGCGCCAGTACCGTGAGCGATTCGGGTTAGTCGTTGATATACGTGTTTCCACTGACAGTGGAAACACGTATATACAAGCCATTCTGAAAAATGCTCCCATTGTTGCCGTTTGTGGCTTTTTTCAAGCCGTAGGGAGTATTAGGTGATGACGTCGATCAACAGCCTTTCTCGTCTGGGGCTTCAGCAGGCCAATCAGAAGCACCATGAGTAAGAAGGGCGGAATGTTGACCCAGCATTGACCGGCGAAGCGGGTACATTCAGTGTTGACAGCATCGATCCTCCGCCATCCATCGATGGCCTTCTCTGGCGAATGTCCACACGGCAGGAGAGAGCAGATCTGCTCAAGAACCTGCCTTTGGCTGAAAGCGCCGAAAACAGTACCGCTACGCATGGTGTGTTGAAAGGGGATGAAAGTCCTTTCACAACGGATCACTCGCTCGGTACGAGGTCCGGTGGCAGTATTCAGTCTCGAAGACACCCAGATAATTCTCCAACGCCGAGCCCGAGTTCGTCGTCCAGCCCGAGTTCGTCGTCCAGCCCGAGTTCGTCGTCCAGTCCGAGTTCGTCATCCGGCTCGAGTTCGTCGTCCGGCTCGAGTTCGTCACCCAGTCCGAGTCCTAGCCCGAGCCCGAGTTCGTCGTCCGGCTCGAGTTCGTCGTCCAGTCCGAGTCCGTCACCCAGCCCGAGTACAAGTCCGACGCCGAATCCAGGCCCGGTACATGATGATCCTCCTTCGCCGAGCCCGTCGTTCGAGACGCCCTGGAATTCACCGACACCGAGTCCAACGCAAGGGCCGTATACCGGCTCGACAACGAATCCTCCTTCGCCGAGTTCGTCATCCGGTTCGGGTTCTTCGGGTTCTTCTTCTTCGGGTTCTCCTTCTTCGGGTTCGAGCTCGACGCCGAATTCAGACGCACCGAGTCCACCACCCACGACGAATCCAGGTCCGGTGACGGATCCTCGTCCGCCGAGCCCGTCGTTCGAGACGCCCTGGAATTCACCGACACCGAGTCCGACGCCGACGTTCGGGCCGTACAGGGATCCGGCCGCGAACCCTCACGTGCCCGATGAACCAGCTGACTCAGATGGGTCGGAGTCGACAGGTACTGGATCGACATCGACAGCTACTCTGGGATTGGGTGGCTTGATGTTTACACCATCTCGACCGCCCGGAATATCGAATTCGGGTTCGACGCCGAATTCAGACGCACCGAGTCCACCACCCACGACGAATCCAGGTCCGGTGACGGATCCTCGACCGCCGAGTTCGTACTTCGAGACGCCCTGGAATCCACCGACACCGAGTCCGACACTCGGGCCGTATAGGCCCGATGATCCTGCTGACTCAGACGATCCGGAGTCAACAGGTGCTGGATCGACATCCGCTGTGGCGGTGGGCGGTTTGTCGGTTGCCAGTGTTGTTAGGCCAGTTGTTGCCGGTGTGTCAGCAGCGGGTTCGGCCTTGGCGGTGGGCGCGGGTTTTCTGTTCTGGCCTCGGCCTGCCGGAGAAGGGTCGGACATGGTGCCGCACCCCCCGGATGGTGATTCCGAAGGTACGGGAAGTACGGGATTTCCGTCCGATCCTTCGAATGCGAGTGATGCAACGGACCCGGGCTTTGCCGAGGAGCCGGTTGCAGGTGTGAGTGGTGATGGAGGCTTTCCGGCAAACAGGCCGGACCCGGTACATGTGACGACGCCGGGGTTTCCTGAGACGCCAGCCAGTGCAGACAGTGTCACGAATGCTCAGGGAGGCACCGAGACCGGTTCGGACGCGGATGATGACGAAGAGGGTGCGGGCAACACGGGGTCTTCGTCCGGCTCAACGGTCGCGAGCGATGTGACGACGCCGGAGCCTCCCGGAAGGCCAGGTGACGGAGAAAGTGTCACGAATGGTCAGGAAGGCGCTGAGCCCGGTTCGGACGCGGATGATGACGAAGAGGGTGCGGGCAGCACGGGGTCTTCATCCGGCTCAACGGTCGCTGGCGATGTGACGACGCCGGAGCCTCCCGAGGATTCAGATGACGAAGAAGATGCTACGAACGGTCAGGAAGGCACGGAAACGGGTTCCGGGGCGAATGATGCAGCGGATACGGCTGACACGACTCCTCCCGATGATTCAGATGATGAAGAAGGTGCGGGCAGCACGGGGTCTTCGTCCGGTTCAACGGTCGCGAGCGATGTGACGACGCCGAAGCCTCCCGAGGATTCGGATGACGAAGAAGATGCCACGAACGGTCAGGAAGACACGGAAACGGATTCGGGAACAGGTGGTGCAGCGGGAGCGGGTTTAGACACGACTCCTCCCGATGATTCAAATGAGGGAGACGCTGAAGCCGATTGGTTAACCGATCCGATACCATCAACCGGCAACGAGGATCTGGATGAGTTGTTGGAAGGGACCACTCGCCATCCGGATACGATTGAAGCGCTTCCCAATCAGAATCTGCAGGTACCCTCCTCCAAGGAGGAATTCGAGCAAGGTCTGAGAGACATGCCGGGTGCAACCGTACACGAGCATGATAACGATGGTCTGCACGTGACACTCGTTGATCCTACAACCGGTAATCGTACAACGATAGATACTTACCCAACTCGTAGTCACGATGGGAATCCTGGCTTCAGTATTACTACTTATACACCTTCGCGTGACAGAACCCATCACGGATCATTGATCGGAGAGTAACCGGAATGATCAAGGTCAACGATTTCTTTACCGAAGATGCTTCAGACGGGTGGTTTTCAAAGAGCCTCGGGCGTACTGGCCCGATACACGACAAGCTCAAGTCCGCAGGCTATTCGATTGTTGACAGGGAAAGGCTGGGTGTGGACTACAAGGACATGATGGCGCCGTTTGATACGGCAGAATTTCCCTATTCTAAAAATGAATCCGTGCCATCATCCAATTTCAGAACGGTCATGATGTTGGGCCGTGCCTTCGATCTGAAGAAAACCGAAAAGGAGGGCGCCTGCATGAAGGACGTGCTGGACGAATGGATGCAGTTGCTGCGAGGCGATGAAAAATACATCATGAGCCTTTTTCCGAAAAGCTATCTGTTTGCGACGTCCAGTTCGGTTTCATTCGATGACATCGAAAACATCAGGAATGGGGCATGGTTTACGTTGGTTTTGCGACATCGAACGTACCTCCCCAATTCGATCTCGTGCGAGATGTTTTCGAAGCAAAGACGAGGTCGGGATACGTCAAAGCGAACCGGGTCGTTACTGCCGGACAGCGTGAGAGGGTGGAAGAGTACTACCAGAAGGTGGTGGTTCCGGTCATGAATCGGGGGTGAGTGTGCACGGAGTCTGGATCTGTCCGGATCGTGACTTCGGTGCTGGTCATGCCGGATACGGTTTCGTTTCACCTTCGGATAAAAGGATCCATCACTGATTAGGAGAGTAACTGGAATGATCAAGGTCAACGATTTCTTTACCGAAGATGCATCGGAGAGGTGGTTTACAGAAAGTTATGATATTGAACCGGTACATGACAAGCTCAAATCCGCAGGCTATACGATTGTGGACAGGGAAAGGCTGGGCACGGACTACAAGGACATGATGGCGCCGTTTGAGACGATAGAGCTTTCCTTTTCTAAAAAGGAACCCGTGCCACCGTCCAATTTCAGAACGGCCATGATGCTGGGCCAGAGCTTTCATCTGGAGAAAACCGAAAAGGAGGGCGTCTGCATGAAGGACGTGCTGGATGAATGGATGCAGTTGTTGCGGGGAGATGAAAAATACCTCATGAGCCTTATACCGAAATCCTATCTGTTTGCGACATCCAGCTCTGTTGCATTTGATGACATCGAAAACATCACGAGGAGTTGGGTGATCGATTGTTTCATCGGTGTTTTTGACAGTACTCATGAAATCGTGTTCGTATACGCCGAAGAATGGGGAATGGTTTATGTGGGTTTTGCGACATCGAACGTCCCCCCCAAATTCGATCTCGTGCAAGATGTTTTCGAAGCAAAGACAAGGTCGGGATACGTCAAGGCGAACCAGGCCGTTACTGCCGGACAGCGTGAAAGGATAGAAGAGTACTACCAGAAGGTGGTGATTCCGGTCATGGAGCGGGGGTGAGAGTGCGCGGAGGCCTGGATCTGTCCGGATCGTGACTTCGGTACTGGTCATGCCGGACGCGGTTTCGTTTCACCTTCGGGTGACAGGATCCATCACGGATCACAGATCACGGATCACGGATCACGGATCGGAGAGTAATCGGAATCATCAAGGTCAACGATTTCTTTACCGAAAATGCTTCGGACGGTTGGTTTTCAAAAAGCCTTGGACGTGCTGGTCCGATACACGACAAGCTCAAGTCCGCAGGCTATTCGATTGTGGACAGGGAAAGACTGGGTACGGACTACAAGGACATGATGGCACCGTTTGATATAGTTGACCTTGCATTTGGTGCAAGAGTCCCCGTGCCACCGTCCGGTTTCAGAACGGCCATGATGCTGGGCCAGAACTTTCATCTGAAGAAAACCGAAAAGGAGGGCGTCTGCATGAAGGACGTGCTGGACGAATGGATGCAATTGTTGCGAGGCGATGAAAAATACATCATGAGCCTTTTTCCGAAATCCTATCTGTTTGCGACGTCCAGTTCGGTTTCATTCGAGGATATCGAAAACATAATAAGGAGTTGGCGAATCGATTGTTTCATCGGTGTTTTTGACAGCGCTCGTGAAATCGTGTTCGTATACGCCGAGGAATGTGGAATGGTATATGTGGGTTTTGCGACATCGAATGTGCCTCCCCAATTCGATCTCGTGCGAGAGGTTTTCGAAGCAAAGACAAGGTCGGGATTCGTCGAAGCGAACCAGGCCGTTACTGCCGGGCAGCGTGAAAGGGTGGAAGAGTACTACCAGAAGGTGGTGATTCCGGTCATGGAGCGGGGGTGAGAGTGCACGGATGCCTGGGTCTGTCCGACTCGCAACTTCGGTACTGGTCATGTCGGACACGGTTTCGTTTCACCTTCGGGTGACAGGATCCATCACGGATCACGGATCACGGATCACGGATCACGGATCACGGATCACGGATCACGGATCACGGATGGGAGAGTAACCGGAATGATCAAGGTCAATGATTTCTTTACCGAAGATGCATCGGACAAGTGCTTTACATCAAAGTACGGATTTGGAGGTATTACTGACCCGATACACGACAAGCTCAAATCCGCAGGCTATTCGATTGTGGACAGGGAAAGTCTGCGTACAGACTACAAGAGCCTGACAGCGCCGGTTGACATGGTGGACCTTGCATTCGGTGCAAGAGTTCCCGCGCCACCGTCCGGTTCCAGAACGGCCATGATACTTGGTCGTACCATCGATCTGAAGAAAACCGAAAAGGAA
>PDWI01002601.1_pt1 | contig 26859 bp, 15 predicted proteins | sample 1430891 | NCBI WGS metagenome assembly PDWI01 (sample SAMN01162508, study PRJNA174530) | Oral metagenome, whole genome shotgun sequencing project. | biome: Marine environment; feature: Marine mammal; material: Swab sample of the gingival sulcus; isolation source: swab sample of gingival sulcus...
CGTCACCCTGAATTAGGACAAACTGAGTTGTATCTTGAAAAATTGAACGAGGGATACAGATATATTTTGAGTGGTAATTACAAGGTAATCTACAAAATACAAGATGAAAATATTATTATTAGTGATGTTTTTGATGTCAGGCAAAATCCTGCAAAAATGAATGATGAAAGTAGAAAAAAATAAAAACTACAGCCAACAAAGAACTGTAAAAAAAAACAAATAAAAAGTAATATTTTTAAGTTTAAATTAGAAATAAAACTTTCATCATAGCACAATCCTGATTTTGTAATAGAAAATGCTTGTTTTGAGTGTTTTTACATTTCTTACGCCACAGCATATATACTTAAACCGAAAGATCAACAATTACGATTTTGCCGGTGAAATTTATTCATTATCACTTTGTTTTATAGTCCCGTCAGTTACGGTAAAAAGCGAGTAACTGTGTTTCTCGGCATCAATCAGTCGCTTGATACGCTTGGGGTTGGTATCGGTGATAAAGATTTGACCAAAAGTTTCGCCACTGACTAATTGGACGATTTCTCCCACTCGGTCTGCATCAAATTTGTCAAAAATATCGTCTAACAAAAGCAAGGGCTTTTTGCCTCCGATTTTTGTCATAAATTCGTATTGGGAAAATTTCAAGGCGATCAAAAAGGTTTTTTGTTGTCCCTGCGAACCGGCTTTACGCAAACTGTGACTCCCGATAGAAAATTGCAAATCATCGCGATGAATACCTGCGGTGGTATATCCTAAAATTTTATCTTTATTTCGGTTTTTGATCAGCAGGTTCTCCAAACTTTCGGTATCCAGATGAGAACGATACTCTAAACCTACTTGCTCATTGCTTCCGGCAATTGTTTCATAATATTGCAGAAAAACCGGATGTAAATTTTGGATAATATCTTTTCTTTTCTCATAAATAAAGTGCCCGGTTTCGCACAGTTGCAAATCGTATATATCCAGCGTGTCATTGGCAAAACTCCCGGATTCTTGATTCATTTTTTTCAGCAAAGCATTGCGCTGCATCAAAACACGATTATACTTTATCAAGGAATGCAAATATTCCGCATCATTTTGGGCGATTACGGTATCCATATATTTGCGTCTTTCCTCGGCTGCTCCGAGAATCAAACTGCTGTCATCCGGAGATACGATGACCAGCGGGTAGCGACCAATATGCTCCGAAAATCGTTTGTAGGTTTTGTCGTCTCGCTTTAAGACTTTTTTTTTGTCCTTGGAAAAAGCACAATACACTTTTTCTGATATATCTTTCTCCGAAAAGAAAACACCTTCCAATATAAAAAAATCATGAGAGATCTTTATGTTTAAAGCATCATTCGGGTTCAAATAACTTTTCGTGAAGCTGAGGTAGTATATGGCATCCAGTAAATTTGTTTTTCCCGTTCCGTTTTTTCCCGTAAAACAATTGAGATTTTTTGAGAAAACAATGTCATTGTCCGCTAAATTTTTAAAGTTAGTCGTATGTATTCGAGAAAGCCACATGGCACAAAGGTACAGTTAAATTTTAGAAAAAAACAAAAGGCTTGTAAAATTATTTTGCCATCCTTTTTTTTTTCAATACCTTTGCGTCTCTTTTTTTAATCAGAACGATAAATGGCAAAAAAAACAAAATCAACAGACAGCATTGAAACAGGTTTTCAAACTCTGGAACAATCCATTTCCAAGACTGAACAGTTTATAGAAAAACACCAAAAAAAGATAACAATTGTGGCAATTGCCATCTTAGTTGTTGTTGCCTTGGTCTTTGCGTATAAGAAATTTTATTTGGAGCCTCAAATAAAAGAGGCACAGGAACAAATTTTTGTTGCGCAGCAATATTTTGAACGAGATTCAATGGAATTGTGTCTTAATGGAGACGGAGAAAATCCGGGAATGCTCCAAATTATAGAAGATTACGGTTCGACACCGGTGGCAAATCTTGCCGAATATTATGCGGGAGTTGCTTATTACAAATTAGGAAAATATGAAGATGCTGTAGAGCATTTGTCTGATTTTTCTACCGGTAATGAACTGTTAGAGTCCGTTACAAACGCTTGTATAGGAGACTCTTATGTAGAATTGAAGAAATTCGACAAGGCAGCCGGCTATTACGAAGATGCCGCAGAAACGGGCGTGAATGACGTCTTTACTCCGACCTTCTTGATGAAGTTAGGTCTGGTTTATGAAGAGTTGGGGAAGAAGGATAAGGCTTTGAAAGTTTATAAAAAAATCAAGCAAGAGTACAAGAACAGCCAGGAGGGGAGAAGTATTGATAAATATATTGCGCGATTGGAGATGTAAAATTTAGGTTAGAAAAAATATAAATAAAAAAAATCCAAGAGTCCGTAAAGGTTCTTGGATTTTTTGTTTTATAACTTGCGTTTTAAGAAATTTCAAAACTTTTTCTAAAAACAAGTTGGGAATTATTGGATACCGAATGCTTCTTTTATTTTGTCGATATAATCTGTTTTTTCCCATGCAAAAAACTCAATTTCTTCTTTGCAAGTTTTGCCGTTACGTACAAGTTCTACTTCTTTCTTAAAAGGCGTTCTGCCCATGTGCCCGTAAGACGCTGTTTCTCGAAATATGGGATTCCGGAGTCCGAGACGTTCTACGATGGCGGCCGGGCGCATATCAAAGAGTTTTTTTATTTTTTCGGCAATTTCTCCGTCAGATAAATTGACCTTTGCGGTTCCGTAGGTATTGACGTATAAGCCGACCGGTTCGGCTACGCCGATGGCATAGGCTACTTGTACTAAAACTTCGTCGGCAATGCCGGCAGCGACCATATTTTTGGCAATGTGGCGTGTGGCATAAGCGGCGGATCTGTCCACTTTGGAAGAGTCTTTTCCGGAGAATGCTCCGCCTCCATGGGCGCCTTTCCCTCCGTAGGTATCTACAATGATTTTTCGTCCGGTGAGTCCGGTGTCGCCGTGAGGCCCTCCGACTACGAACTTGCCGGTTGGGTTGACCAATAATTTAAAATCTCCCTTGAAAAGTTTTTGGATATTTTCGGGCAAATCGGCTTTGACAATCGGCAGAAGAATATTTTGGATATCATTGTATATAATTTGCAGCATTTCTTCATCTGCTTGGGCTTGATTTTTTCCGTTTTCGGGTTTTATAAAGTCGTCATGTTGCGTAGAAATAACGATGGTGTCTATGCGTTTGGCTTTGTTGTTGTTATCGTATTCAACGGTTACTTGCGATTTCGCATCCGGTCGCAAATAAGTCATTTGTTTGCCTTCTTTTCGGATTTTGCTCAATTCGATTAAGAGCCTGTGAGCCAGTTCAATAGGCAAGGGCATATAGTCTTGGGTTTCGTTGACGGCATAACCAAACATCATTCCTTGGTCGCCGGCTCCTTGTTCTGCGGCGTTTGCTCTTTCGACTCCTCGGTTGATATCGGGAGATTGTCCGTGGATGGCCGATATGACACCGCATGATTCTGCTTCAAATTTGTAAGCTCCTTTTGTGTATCCGATTTCCTTGATTACCTTTCGAGCGATTTCTTGAGCTTCTACCCAAGCTGTGGTTTTTACCTCACCGCTTAAAACGGCTAAACCTGTGGTTACCAGCGTTTCACAAGCTACTTTTGATTCCGGATCTTGTTTTAGAAATTCATCTAACAAGGCGTCTGAAATTTGGTCGGCGACTTTGTCGGGATGACCTTCGGAGACAGATTCCGATGTGAAAAAATATGACATTTTCTAATGGTTTTAGTTAAAAAATAAAAAAGTGTGGGGAAGAGAAGGTTGTATGCAGCAGCTATATTTTAGCATTTTTTTTTGCGGTTGCAAGCAATCAAATCTTTCCGCCGGGAGCACAAAGGTAATTATTTTATTTAGAATAGATCTTTTTTTATTTTTATTACAAAAAAAGGCAATACCTTTTTGAAGATTTTGCCTTTTTTCAATCTAATATTTATAACTCTAAACTACCAGCTTTCTACGTGAATTTGTCCGGGCTCTTTACGTTTATGTTCTTTGAATCCGTCTTTGCCCAGCACTTCAAACATGCCTTCTACCATTTTGGGGTTTCCGCAGAGGAATATATGGGTATTTTCCGGGCGGGGTTTTTCTCCAAAGGCTTCTTCAATTACTCCGGCAGCCCACATGTCTTGGACATATCTGGTGTCTCCTGTCCATTTAATATGTTCTTTATCTGCATGGATTACTGTAGGGAGATAGAAGAATCTGTCGGACATATTTTCGAGTAACATCAATTCGGAACGATAGCCTAAATCCCAAGAGTTGGATGCTCCGTGAATGATGGCTATCTTATTGGTACTATTTATGTTAAGTACATTAGAGCGCAACATACTGACGTAGGGAGCTACACCTGTACCGGTGGCAACCAATACAATGTTATTGCCTTCCGGCACTTGGCTCAAAGTAAACATCCCTACCATTCTTTTTCCCAGTTCTATTCGGTCGCCGATTTTTAGGTTAAACAAACGGGGAGTAAGAGCTCCGGAAGTAACCAGCGAGATGTAAAATTCGATAAATTCTTTCTTTTTGGAAGATGAGGCTATGGAGTAGGCTCGTTTGATCATTTTTTCGGGTTTGAAACCTTCCGGGTCGGGAGTGGCTTCGGGGACGCGACCGGTTGTTCCGGGCAGCGAGAGGGTGGCAAATTGTCCGGGTACAAATTCCGGGAGTTCCCAGCCGTCCGGCGATATTCTGAATATCTTCATAATCGGAGATACTTGTATGATCTGTGTAACGACTGCATTTAATTGATTTTCCATTGTTGATATTTTTGTGATGAAAAAATAGATGTGTTTAAATTTCCAATCCTCCGAAGTATTTCATAAACTGAATTCTTTCAAAGGTGGTGTTGTATTTCTTGTTGTGCAAAAAACTTGCTTTTCCGCGCATTTGTTCTATGGAGTTGAATCCGTGTTTTTTACAAATCGACTCCAATTCTTCCAAAACAGTGTGAATGTATTCAAATCCGTGTTTATAGATTGCCGAAACGATGTGTACCGTATCGGCTCCTGCCAGGATCAGTTTTGCAGCGGTTTTGCCGGAGTGTATTCCGGTGGTTGCGGCTATGTTGGCTTTGACTTTCCCGGCAAGCAGGGCGGTCCAACGCAGGGGAAGGGTATATTCTTCGGGGTGACTGAGGACGTTGGCTGAGTCAAGCTCGAGGGTTTCTAAATTAATGTCCGGGTTGTAGAAACGGTTGAAAAGGGTGATGCCTTCAATCATGCCGGAGGCTGAGAGTTTGTAAATCAGGTTTGCCAGTCCGGAGGAGTAAAAGCTGATTTTGACAGATAGGGGCAATCGGCAGTTTTTATGTACTTTTTGTATGATTTTAAAGTACATTTCTTCATATTTTTTGCTGTCTGTATCGACATCTGAGGGGAGTAGTGCTATGTTCAGCTCCAAAGCATCGGCTCCTGCACTTTCGATTTCCGAGGCAAAATTTGCCCAATCGCTGTCGGTGATGCAGTTGATGCTTGCAATAATTGGGATATTTACTTCTTTTTTGGCAGATTTGATTAAACCTATATACTCTTCGATAGTTTTGTCTTTTGTATATCCTTCAATATAGTCTCTGGCGTCGGGGTGAGTTTCTCCGCTTTCCGAGAGTGTTTTTTCTATATTGATGTTAATTTGTTCCTCAAAGAGAGATTTCAAAACTATGGCTCCGGCTCCGCAGTTTTCTAATTTCTTTATTTTTTCTACATTGTCCGTTAAACCGGAACTGCCTATTACGAGAGGGTTGCGTAAGTTTAATCCCAGATATTTGGTTGTCAAGTTCATCGTTCTGTTTTTGCCGAGACAAAGGTAAAACAAAATTAAATAAATAAAAAAGATATTTTTTGTTACCTTTGCTTGACTAATCTTCTCTTCAAATGCCTGCAGATGATTTTTTGACTTTTTTGAGGCAAAATCCTTTTGTGCGTCTCTTATTTCCTTTTATTGCGGGGATTGTTGTGCAAGAATATTTCTGCTTGCCTTTTACAATGTCGGTTTACTTGCCGCTGATTTCCTTCATATTGTTACTGTTTGTATACTTTTTATTATCAAATACTTACAGCTCTTACCTGCGCCTTGGGATTTTGATACATTCGGCTCTTTTTCTTTCGGGAGCTTTTTTGATGCAGGCAAATACGGTTTTGCCTTTGTCTTTTTACGGAGAAAGAATTTCGGCAAAAGCCGTGATTATCGATACTCCGGAAGAGAAGAAGAAAAGCATGAAGTGTTTGTTGCAAATCAAAGATATTCAGACTGCTACAGGAATAAAGAGGGGCAAGGGAAAGATCTTGGCTTATTTGGAAAAAACACCTCAGACGAAAGAGCTTGCACGAGCGAAGATCATTTTATTTGAAGGCAGGATAAATAAAATCAATGTTTCCGGAAATCCATATTCTTTTGATTACAAGGATTTTATGATGAAAAGAAGAATAACGGGGCAAATTTATTTGAGAGCCGATCAATGGCGTATTTTACCCGGTCGGGAGTCTGACTTTTTTTTCGATAAAATATTTGCGATAAAAGACCGGTGTATCGATATTTATAAGAAATATGGATTAAAAGGAAGTGAACTCGCTGTTTTAAAGGCTCTTACGCTTGGAGACAGAAAGTCTGTCGAAGATGAAGTGCAATATGCTTTTACGGCATCGGGAGCCGTGCATGTTTTGGCTGTTTCGGGCTTGCATGTGGGGATTATATACAAATTGTTTGACCTTTTGCTTCGTTTTTTGAATCGATTAAAAAAAGGCAATGTCCTTTACGGCAGAATGTTAAAAGCTCTATTGTTAATTTTGATTGTTTGGTCGTTTGCGCTGCTGACAGGGATGTCGCCGAGTGTCAGACGGGCTGGTACAATGTTTAGTTTTATGATTGTTGGACAAGCCGTTAATAACAAGATAAATGTATATAATTCTTTGGCATCTTCTGCATTTATTCTGCTGATAATCAATCCGTTTCTCATTTTTGAAGTAGGCTTTCAACTTTCCTATACTGCTGTATTGGGTATCGTATTTTTTCAGCCCCGGTTGGAAAAGTTGTGGAAACCCGGCAACAAATTACTTTATTATGTATGGGTTTTATGCACTGTTTCCATTGCGGCACAAATCGGGACTTTCCCTGTTTCTGTATATTATTTTCATTTTTTCCCTAACTACTTTTTTATCACCAATATTTTTGCAATCCCTTTGGTTACCCTTATCCTAAACCTTGCGATAGCTCTTCTTATTCTTTCCGGAATCCCTTATATAGCTCCAATCTTAGCCATTGGCTTACGATATTTATTGGAAGGTCTTATCGGAGCAGCAGCTTTTATCTCACACTTGCCTTTTTCGCATACGGAGCGTATCCCTTTTACGGGAGTCGATTTAGTTTTTGTTTATTTTTTGATCGTTTTTGCTTCCGTCTTTTTTATTTACAAAAACTATAAATATTTAAAAATCAGCTTATTGTCTATTCTTTGTTGGATGACATTTTCCACTGTTCGCAAAATTTATATTGCACAAAACGATACTTTTATTGTGTTTAATGTCAAAAAAGAAACCTGTATCAATTTTATTGGAGAAAAAAATATTTTGGTATGCAGACCATTCGTATTCTCCGGACAGAAATTCACTTATGCGGTTGAGCCTTATCATCTGCATGTCAACAAATTAGAATATTCACATGTAGAACCGGGAAGAGAGGCGGCAAGGTGTAAAAATTTCAGAAAATTCAAAAATTTGATTCACGCCGGAAAATATTCCGCTTTACTTTTGCGCGGGGATGAAGATTTGGAAATATTACCCGAAAATATCAAAGTAGATTTTTTAATTATTGGCAATAATATGCCGGCAAGTATCAAAGAAATCCGGCAACGAGCAAACGCAAAAGTCTTTATTTTGGACAGCTCCAATGATTATTTCTATGCCTTGGAAAAGGAGCAAGAATGCAAGGAGGTGCAACAAAAAGTTTTCAATGTTTTAAGGGAGGGGGCGTTTGTAACACATTAGTTATCAAAGTGATATAAAAACACAACTTGACCTATATAAGCCGGACGTTCTCGGTCTTTTATTTCGAGCGTTACATTCATTTCAGCTTTGCAAATGCCTCTGAGATTCCGAATGGAGCTTACTTTTACGCGGATTCTTACTTCATCATCAACGCGTACGGCTTCCATAAACTTGAACTTCTCGATGCCGTAATTGACCAACATTTTGATGTTTTTCACCTGGATCAAGTTGTCCCACAAATAAGGCAAGACGGAAAGAGTCAAATAGCCGTGAGCAATGGTTGTGCCGAATTGAGATTCATGCGCTGCCCTTTCCGGATCGGTATGAATCCATTGATGATCTAAAGTAGCATCGGCAAATAAATTGATGCGTTCTTGGGTAATTTTTATATAGTCAGACACTCCAATATCCTTGCCTTCCAGGGCAAGAAATTCGTCAAAACTGTTTATGATTATTTTAGACATATCGGAATCGTTTCATTGATACTAAATTGCATTGTTTTTATTTTTCCAAGAGTCGCGCAGGGTAACTGTTCGATTAAAAACCGGATGCTCCGATGAAGAATCTCTATCTTTGCAAAAATAGCCTTGGCGTTCAAATTGAAAGCGCTCGCCGATTGCGGCTTGGTCAATTGCAGGTTCGGCTTTACACGATTGCAAGACATGTAGAGAATCCGGGTTTAAAAACTCTGTAAATTCTTTTTCTTTATGATTTGCCGGAGCTTCGTCAGTGAATAAACGGTCATATTCTCGTATCTCAATGTCGGTGGCATGCTCTGCCGAAACCCAATGCAGGGTTCCTTTCACTTTGCGTCCGTCCGGAGATTTTCCGCCTTTGGATTCCGGGTCGTATGTACAAAGCAACTCCACAATATTGCCGTTATCGTCTTTTATAACCTCCTGGCAAATAATGAAATACGCATAACGCAAACGAACTTCTCCTCCTAGTTTTAGACGAAAAAATTTGCGATTGGCAACTTCTTTAAAATCTTCTCTTTCAATATATAAGTTACGAGAAAACGGAATTTGCCGTTCGCCCATACTCTCATCTTCCGGGTTGTTTACGGCGGGTAGATATTCCGTCTTTCCTTCCGGATAATTGGTGATGGTTACTTTTATCGGGTGCAAAACAACCATCAGGCGAGGAGCTATTTTGTTTAAATCTTCTCGGATGCTGAACTCCAATAAGCTCATATCAATAATATTCTCCCTTTTGGCTATGCCTACTTTTTCGGCAAATATTTTGAGAGATTCCGGAGTATACCCTCGTCTGCGCAGGCCGGAAATGGTCGGCATTCGCGGATCATCCCAGCTTGTAACATACTTTTGGTCAACCAGTTGAGCAAGCATACGTTTGCTCATTACGGTATAACTGAGGTTCAAACGAGCAAATTCGGTTTGTATTGGTCGCATTTTGCCGGCTTGGTACAATTTATCCAAGAACCAGTCATATAAAGGTCGATGGTTTTCAAATTCAAGGGTGCAGAGCGAATGAGTAATTCCTTCCAGGTAATCGGACTGTCCGTGAGTAAAATCATACATCGGATAGATGCACCATTGGTCGCCGGTACGATGATGCGGAGCGTGTTTTATGCGATACATAATGGGGTCACGCATGTGCATGTTGGGCGAACTCATGTCAATTTTAGCGCGCAAAACCTTTTCTCCGTTTTTGTATTTTCCGGCTTTCATGTCTTCGAAAAGTTTCAAATTTTCTTCCACGCTGCGTTCGCGAAAGGGACTTTCAATTCCGGGACGGGTAGGGGTGCCTCTGCTTGCGGAGATTTCTTCGCCGGTTTGGTCATCGACATAGGCATCGCCGGATTGAATCAACTGAACAGCCCATGCGTACAGTTGGTCGAAATAGTCGGAAGCGTAGTGGGCTTCGCCTTCCCAATGATAACCCAGCCAACGGATGTCTTCCATGATTGAATTGACATATTCGGTATCTTCTTTTTCCGGGTTTGTGTCGTCAAAGCGCAGATTGGTTTTGCCTTTATATTTTTCGGCAATTCCGAAGTTTAAGATGATGGATTTGGCGTGCCCGATGTGTAAATAGCCGTTGGGCTCGGGCGGAAAGCGCGTCAAGATGGTCTGACAGCGACCCGTTTGCAGGTCTTTTTCTACCATTTGCTCAATGAAATTCAGGGATTGTTTTTCTTGCGCTTGCTCCATATCCGGCGGTCTGTTCGTTTTTAAAATTTTTGCAAAGATAGAATTTATTCTTTTTTTTCGTACAAAAGTATGCGTTTTTTGGAGGGATTTTTTTGCAGATTATCTAATTATCGGTTACATTTTCCATTTTATACAGTGTGTCTGACCGGCGAAGTTTCTCTTTTACGGGCATTGAAAATATTTGACCTTTAACGACCTGCTCTACCGGACTTTCGTCCAATCGTAATTCTTCGACGATTCCCTCAACCGCGCCTGTTGTGGGGCCGGAAATCAGGTATCGATCTCCCGGATGCAGCTCTCCGGATAACATTTTGAATTCCCCGACTCCTATTTTTGAGAAATAATTGCTCACTTTTCCTAACATTGATTTCCGCAAGGTTGCTTTTGATCCGTAGGTTTTACTCCACTCTCCGATTTTTCGCCCCATGTAGTATCCGTCCCAAAATCCTCGATTAAAAACCGTGGAAAGTTCTTTTTCCCATGCTTTTACTTTTTCTTTGGAATAAGTGCCGGCAAAAACCGCTTCTACGGCTTCTCGGTAACAACGAGTAACCGTTTTGACATATTCCGGCGGGCGAGCTCTGCCTTCAATTTTAAAGACGGAAATCCCGGCATCCAATATTTTATCGACAAATCCGATGGTACATAAATCCTTCGGAGACATGATGTATTCATTGTCAATCTCTAGTTGATATCCGGACTCTTTTTCGGTAACTACATATCCTTTGCGGCAGGTCTGCTGACAGGAACCTCGGTTTGCCGAAGCATTGCGTTCGTGCAGACTCAGGTAACACTTTCCCGATACTGCCATACATAAAGCGCCGTGAGCAAAAATTTCAATTTGTACCGGATTCCCGGAAGGTGCCGTAATATTCTCTTTCTCAATCGTTTCAGTAATGTGCTTTACTTGTTTTAAGCTCAACTCTCTTGCCGGGACAATTACTTCCGCAAACCGGGAATAAAATCGTATCGTTTCTAAATTGCTGACATTCAGTTGTGTGGAAATATGAATTTCCAATCCGATTTGTGAAGCGTATTGGATGGCAGATTGGTCGGAGACAATCACTGCGCTGACGCAGGCATCGCGGGCAGCATCCATGATTTTGCGCATCACCGGAAGGTCTTTGTCATACAATATTGTATTGACAGTCAAGTAACTGCGCATATTATTTTGACGGCAGATGTCGGTAATTTTCGGTAAATCTTCTATGGAAAAGTTGTTTGCCGACTTGGCGCGCATATTCAGCTGCTCAATTCCAAAATAAACTGCGTTAGCTCCACCTTGCGCTGCGGCGTGTAAAGCTGCAAACGAACCGGCGGGTGCCATTATTTCTATATGTTTCAAATCTGATATTTTATTTCCGACAAAAAAAGAGGAAAATTTTAATGAAATTGCCTTAAAAATCGCAAATCATTTTCAAAAAGCAAGCGAATATCGGTAATTCCGTAACGTAACATAACGATACGTTCTATACCCATGCCAAAGGCAAATCCTCGATATGTTTTGCTGCATATATTGCTGTATTCCAAAACTGCCGGATCTACCATTCCGCAGCCCAGTATTTCCAACCATCCTGTATATTTACAGACATTACACCCTTTGCCTTCGCATAAGGAGCAGGAAACATCCATTTCTGCCGAGGGTTCTGTAAAGGGGAAGTAGGAAGGGCGTAAACGAATTCGTGTATCTTGTCCGAAAAATTCTTTGGCAAAATAAAGCAAGGTCTGTTTCAAATCAGCAAAGGATACGTCTTTGTCTATATACAATCCTTCAATTTGATGAAAGATGCAATGCGAACGGGCAGAAATGGCTTCGTTACGGAAAACTCGTCCGGGAGATATGGTGCGGATCGGAGGTTTTTGCGCTTCCATTACGCGTGCTTGCACGGAAGAGGTGTGCGTGCGCAGCAATATGCCGGGTTGTTGTGTAATAAAAAAGGTGTCTTGCATATCCCTTGCCGGATGTTCCGGAGGAAAGTTTAGGGCTTCAAAGACGTGTTTGTCGTCTTCGATTTCAGGACCCTCGGAGATGGAAAAGCCCAGACGGGTGAATATTTCAATAATTTCGTTGCGCACCAAAGATATGGGGTGGCGAGAACAGGTGTGGGCATGTACGGGAAGACTCAAATCAGGTATTTCTTCTTCCTTATTGCTTTGACTCAGCCGGTTGTTGAGCTTGTGTACCTTGTCGGTAACGGTTTGCTTCAATTCATTGACCAAACTTCCGAATTCTTTCTTTTGTTCAGGGGGAATGTGCTTAAATTCTTTAAAAAGTTCGGTCAATATACCGTTCTTTTTGGAGAGGTATTTTATTCTGAAGCTCTCAATTTCTTCTCTGCTTTCTGTTTGGAATGCTTTTGCTTCTTGCAGTAGTTCTCTGATTTTCTCTGTCATTTTTTTTAGTTGAAGATTTGAAGGATGCACAAACAAAAAAACCGAGTGTCGTGAAAGGGGAATAAAACCGCCTGGTGCTTCACGATACCCGGAACTGTCAGAGGTCACGAGCGGATTCGAACCGCTGTACATGGTTTTGCAGACCACTGCCTAACCGCTCGGCCACGTGACCCTGTCGAAGTCGCAAAGGTAATACTTTTTTTGTTTTTCTTTGATTTTCTTCGGATTTATTTTTTCAAAAAGATTTCCCAGGCTTTGTCCGCTTGATAGTGAAGCATTTTTAATCCATTTATTATCAAACATTTACGTTTTTTTCCTTCTTGTAAAAAAGCACTCTCGGAGGGATTGTAAATTAAATCAAACAAAATGTGTTCGGGATGCAGGCCGTCGTAAGGTAAATTTGGTTTTTCTTCGGTACGGGGATACATTCCCAAGGGCGTGGCATTGACAATCAGTGTGATATCTTGGAGACATTCTTTTGATAACTCATTGTATATCAGAGTGTTATTTGTTTTTTTCTTGCGAGAAACAAAATGGTAAGAAAATCCCAGATTGTTCAGGGCGACAGAAACGGCGCGTGCCGCACCGCCTGTTCCGGCAATCAGGGCTGTTCTTTTGCAATTGGGCGGCAAGTGTTCGGTTAACGATTGTTGAAATCCGAAAATATCGGTGTTGTAACCGATGCTCTTTTTTTGATCTTTTTGTCGTATTATTTTTACGAGGTTTACAGCTCCGGCTTTTTGTGCTTCGGGAGATAATTCGTCTAAATATCTGATTATTGTTTGTTTATGAGGGGAGGTTACATTTAATCCGGCGATCCGGGGATTCCCGGAGATTAACCGGTTTATTTCGGCGATATTCTGCAACGGAAAATTGAGATAATCCGTGTGTGCGAGTCCCTCTGATTTTATTTTTTGCAAAAAATATTTCCGAGAAAAAGAGTGGGATAAAGGGTAGCCGATCAGTCCGTAAATGGTCATGCTTATTTTTGAGGCTTGGCGGCAAGGTGTTCTACCAAATAAATAGAGAGAATGCCGGTGAGGACAAGGGCACAAACGAGCCAAACTTCAGAATTTAAAGATTCGGGAATGTATCGTTCGTAATTACTGATGACCGGTTGAGCATTTTTTTTGAGTACAGGCACTCCGTTTTCCATCAGATAAATAGGATTTTTCCAGGGCCACAAAGTAATCAATGAGCCGAGAATAAAACCGGTCAACGAAGCAATGGTTTGATTTTTATACTTCTTATAGACCCAAGATAAGAGGTGGGCAAAGGAGGGTAAACCGATAAGTACGCCTAATGCTACGGGAAGTAATACGCTGAAATTCAATTGATTAACCGACTCTATCATGATTAGATTATAATTCCCCATTAAAATGAGGATAAAAGAGCCGGAGAGCCCGGGTAAGATCATGCTTACAATGGCGACAACACCGCACAAAACAAGGTAATAGAACGATTGATTTTCTGTGGCCGGATTTTGAAACGAAATAAGGGCGGCAAGAGTTGTCCCGATGATAAAGCAGAGAATAACCGGCAGCGTAAGTTTTGTAATGGTCTTGCCGACATAATAAACGGAAGCTAAAATTAAGCCGAAGAAAAATGCCCAAACAAAGATGGCATAATGGGCAAAAAGGTATTCCAACAGCCGGGCAAAGGTAAAGATACTAACCACGACACCGGAAAAAACAGCAAGTAAAAATCGCAAATCCGTATGCTCGGCAAATGCTTTGATTTTAAAATGCAATAGCAACTTTAAATTACTGATAGTAAAGGACTTCAAAGAATCTATCAGACGCTCGAAAATTCCGGTAAGTAAGGCTATTGTCCCTCCCGAAACTCCCGGAATTACATTGGCAGCTCCAATACCGAAGCCTTTTAAAAAGTGAATAAACCAATCTTTCTTCATAACTTTCCCAAAAACAAAACGCAAAATTAGTAAAATAAATCGAAATTTTTGTCAATCTCCGCAAATTTTCATTCTTCCGGAAACTCCGAGAACATGGAAGAAGAGCATGTTGCTTCTCGTACAATTTCACCCTTTAAAGAGGTAGTAACTCATGCAAGGATTTTCTCGGGACAACAAAAATATATACCTTTGCAGAAAATTATAAAACAATTTAAGGTATGACAAATCCCGACACATTCAAAAAAATCATTGCACACGCCAAGGAATACGGCTTTATTTTTCAATCCGGAGAAATTTATGACGGTCTCAGTGCAGTCTATGACTACGGACAAAACGGAGTAGAGCTTAAAGAAAACATCAAACGCTATTGGCGAGAAGCAATGATCCAAATGAATGAAAACATCGTGGGCTTGGATGCGGCTATCTTCATGCCACCCAAAGTCTGGGAAGCCTCCGGACACGTCGGAGCTTTCAACGACCCCTTGATTGATAACAAAGATTCAAAAAAAAGATACCGTGCCGATGTCTTGATCGAAGAACATATCGAAAAAATACGACAAAAGATAAACAAAGACGTACAAAAAGCAGCCAAACGTTTCGGCGACACATTTGATGAAACACAATTTCGAGAGACAAATCCCCGCGTATTAGAACGACAAGCAAAAATAGACCAAATAAACAATTGCTTCAAAGAAGCCTCGCAACAGAATGATTTACAGGCGATAAGACAAATTATTATTGACAACGAAATCACCTGTCCCGTATCCGGAAGTAAAAATTGGACAGAAGTAAGGCAGTTCAATCTGATGTTTGACACAAAACTCGGCTCCGTCAGTGAAGAAGCCGACAAGATATACCTGCGTCCCGAAACGGCACAAGGTATCTTTGTCAACTATCTTAATGTGCAGAAAACCGGGCGGATGAAACTTCCCTTTGGTATTGCACAAATAGGCAAAGCCTTTAGAAATGAAATTGTTGCACGACAATTTATTTTTCGCATGCGCGAATTTGAACAAATGGAGATGCAATTCTTTGTTCCCCCGGGAGAAGAAGAAAAATGGTTTCAACATTGGAAAAAACAACGTATAGCTTGGCACAAAGCTCTCGGATTGGGCGAAGAAAACTATCGTTGGCATCCTCACGAAAACCTCGCACACTACGCCAAAGCTGCCGGAGACATTGAATACAACTTCCCTTTTGGTTTCAAAGAACTCGAAGGCATTCACTCGCGTACAGACTTTGATTTGAGCCGACACCAAGAATATTCAGGAAAAAAACTTCAATATTTTGATCCCGTCCAAAACAGATCTTATATACCTTATATTATAGAGACTTCCATCGGGCTTGACAGAATGTTCCTTTCTGTATTTTCTGCCGCCTTCAAAGAAGAAAAACTAAACGGAGAGAACGGAAAAAGTGATACCCGAACAGTCCTTAGTATTCCGGCCGCATTGGCACCAATAAAAGCGGCCATACTTCCTTTGGTAAAAAAAGACGGATTGCCTGAAAAAGCTCGCGAAATTTTAGATACTTTAAAGTATGATTTTAACTGCCAATACGAAGAAAAAGATTCCATCGGGAAAAGATACCGCAGACAAGATGCCATCGGAACTCCCTTTTGCATCACCATCGATCACCAAAGTTTAGAAGACGATACCGTAACCCTGCGCCACCGTGACAGCATGGAGCAAGAACGTATAGCCATTCCCGATTTACCCGGAATAATTGAAAAACAAGTCAGTTTCAAAAAACTGTTGAAAAACATTGATATTTCTTGAAGATAGGAACAATTGACATACCGCATTACCCCTTGCTTTTGGCTCCCATGGAAGACATTACCGATCGCTCTTTCAGGCTGATTTGCAAGGAGTTCGGAGCCGATATATTATATACCGAATTTGTTGCTTCCGAGGCATTGATTCGTCATATTGACAAAAGTTTAAAGAAACTAAAGATTGAGCCGGAAGAACGTCCTGTAGGCATTCAAATTTACGGTCATCGTATCGAAGCAATGGTAGAAGCGGCAAAAATAGCCGAAGAAGCACAGCCCGATTTGATAGACCTCAATTTCGGATGTCCCGTAAAAAAAATTGCAGGTCGGGGCGCCGGCTCCGGGATTCTGCGAAATATTCCTCAAATGATAGAAATGACCCAAGCCGTTGTCGATGCTGTGCAGCTGCCCGTTACCGTCAAAACTCGATTATCCTGGGATACCCGATCTGCAACCGTAGATACCTTTGCGAAAGAATTACAAGACACAGGCATACAAGCCCTCACAATACACGGACGAACCGGAGTGCAAATGTACAAAGGGCAGGCAGATTGGGATTTGATCGGAAAAATCAAAAAAAATCCCCGGATACACATCCCCATAATCGGCAACGGAGATGTTACCAACGGGCAACAAGCTCAAAAACAAATCGACCTCTATGGAGTAGATGCCGTGATGATAGGCAGAGCCGCAATTGGGCGTCCTTGGGTTTTTCAAGAAATAAGACACTTCTTGGATACCGGCGAAGTAATGCCCCCGATTGATCTGAGAAAAAAAGTAGAAATTGCCAAACTGCATTTCAAAAAATCTTTGGAAATGAAAGAAGGGCGTCGAGGTTTATACGAAATGAGAAGACATTTTGCTCTCTATTTCAAAGGATTACGGGACTTTAAAGCAACTCGTTTACGCTTGCTCACTTCTGAGGACAAACAGGAAATTTTTGATATTTTGGATACTATCCCCGATAAATTTTCACCACAATAAATATAAGGTATATTTTTTTGCAAAAGTTTTTTTCAATTTAATGGCCCTTGATTTATTATTTTGTTTTCCTTTGCAAAATAAATACCCACCCAAAAAATATGTATATACAGGTATTGAAATCAAAAATACACCGAGTAAAACTTACCGGAGCAAACTTGAATTATGTCGGCAGCATCACCATTGATGAGGAATTGATGAAAGCCGCAGGAATCGTAGAGAATGAAAAAGTACAAGTTGTAAATAACAACAACGGGGAGCGACTTGAAACCTACGTCATAAAAGGAACTCCGGGATCCGGCATAATTGAACTCAATGGAGCTGCTGCTCGTAAAGCCGAACCGGGAGACATTTTGATCATCTTCTCCTACGCCTTGATGGATTTTCAACAAGCCAAAACTTTCTCTCCCAAAGTTATCTTTCCGGATGAAAATAATGCGATTTAATAAAAATTGCAATCCTTACGCATAAACTTCATTAGGGTAAGACTTTTCAAAAAAAACTTCTCAGTTATAAAATTGGGGCAGAGATTCTTTTGCCTAAAAATTTGTGCCGAATAAAAAAACACAAGTATTATTTTATTTATTTACAAAAAAATAATTAAATTTGCGCGCAAAGTTTTAGTGTTTAATCAAAAATCATCGTCATGAAAAGATCTATATTCATTCTTGCAGCAGTAGCACTGTTCGCTTGCTTTATGCTGCCTGAAGCTTCAGCCCAACAAAAGCGGCATGTACTGATAAAGCTACAAAACATCCCTGACAGGGCAGACCGAATAGCTTTAGAGAAAAAAGGAGTGTTCTTAGAGTCTTATGTATCAGGAACGTCCTACTATGCAACTATCGACGAGAATTTGTATGATGCCTCGCAAGGCGACATCTTCCAACTTCAAAACGTAAGAGCCGGAAATAATTTAGTTATTTCTCAGGTTGATTCCATAAAAATTGAGCGAAAGCTCGACAATTTCCTAAAATCGGGAAACATCCCTGACTTTGCGATGGCAGATAACGACCATGTAAAATTAATGGTTAGTTATTTTCAAAATACGGAAAGCCGGCAAATCGAATTTGATTTGTCAAAAGAAATGGGAATTGATGACTATCAACTTATTAAGGACTTTTATTTCTTAGAAATAATTGTACCCGCGAAGGATATTTATCGGTTGGCAAAATTAGACTGGGTAAAAAGAGTAGAATGTACGCCTCCGCCTTATGAGTTTGAAAATTTAAACAGCGGAACAACTTCCAAAGCAAATATATTGCAAAGTAGCGGTATAGGCGGAAGAAACTTGTCCGGAGAAGGCATAAATTTGGGGATATGGGACGGTAATATATATGACCATCCCGACTTAGGTAACAGACTCCACTCTATGGAAGTTACGACCGGAAGTGAACACGGACAGCACACCTCCGGAACTATGGCCGGAAACGGTTTGCTTGAGCCTTATGCAAAGGGAATCTCCTATAAATCAGACGTGTATGCTTATAATTTCCAAGGTGGTTCAACTCAGGTAGAGATGTTGAGAGCCAGAATGAAACATGACGTGGTAATTACTTCAAACTCTTACGGAATAGCAAATAAAAATTATTGTGATAATCCCAAAACCTATGATGCCAATGATAGAGGATTAGACCAACTGGCTAATATGTTACCTAAATTACTCAATGTATTTTCATTTGGTAATGACCAGAAAAAGTGTGGAGATGTTTCAAAATACTTAACCTCGACCAAACGTGCCAAAAACCCGATCATGGTTGCTGCAGTAAACAGACTTACTCAAATGAGTGATTTTAGCAGCTGGGGACCAACCGATGACGGACGCTTAATGCCACACATATCATCAATGGGTGTTAACGTTCTTTCAACAGTGTACGGCAATAAATATGCACAAAAAGATTGGAGCGGAACATCAATGGCATGTCCCGGAATTTCGGGTCTTTCAGGGTTATTGTACGAGCGCTACAAGCAGTTGTACGACAGTCTTCCAAACTCAGAATTGATAAAAGCAGCCTTGCTCAACACTGCCGATGATAGAGGCAATATCGGACCCGACTACAAATTCGGATACGGAATTGCCAACGGAGTGAGAGCCGTAGAAATATTGGAAAAAAAACAGTTCTTTACGGGAGTTATAACTCATGGCAATACCCAAACATACAACATTGATGTACCCGACGGAGCTGTTGAGCTTCGAGTTATGCTTGTCTGGAATGACAAAGCAGGACAGTCCGCCGATAAAGCCTTGATAAATGACCTTGACCTTAATATAACAAAAGGGGGAACAACTTATAAGCCTTGGGTTTTAGATCCCGAACATCCCGGAGCTCCCGCAACCAAAGGTTTTGACCGTTTAAACAACCAAGAACAAGTTGTCGTGAGCAATCCATCAGGAAATTACACTATAAATGTAAACGGCTACCTTATTCCGGAGGAAAATCAAAGTTTTGCAGTGGTTTATTACTACACAATGCCCGAACTTACAATCACTTATCCTAACGGAGATGAGAAAATACAACCCACAGATGAAGTCGTTGTACGTTGGGAAACCGAAGGTTCAAACGAGCCTGTGCGAGTAGAAGTAAGTTATGACAATGGCGTGAGCTACACCACTGTGGCCGACAATGTTACCGAAAAACAAGTATTGGTTCAGTTTACCGATGCTCCAATTACCGATCAAGCCAAAGTAAGAGTAATACAAGGCGACAAAATGGACGTATCTGACAATACATTTATTATTATGACACGTCCACACAATATAAAACTTACTCCTCAGCAGTGCACCCTTTCCGGCTGGCAACTTTCTTGGGACAAAGTGGACGGCGCCGAAAGCTACGAAATTCTTAAAGCCAATGAAGCAGAGGCGACCTACTCGGTAGTTAAAGCAAATATTACCACAAATTCTTATAATTTAGCTGATTTAGAAAGTCAAAAGCGCAACATATTTACAGTTGTAGCCGTAAAAGGAAATATAAAAAGTGAACGAGGAAGAGCTGTAATTGCCAATACTTCCGAAACTGCAGAGATGACAGCAGCAACATTGCCCTTCTTCGAAAGTTTTGCAAAATACCCGTCCCCTTATGTACATGTAGAACATGGGGACAGTGTGAAGTTCAATTACAAACCCTCTCCGTTTGCAAACGGCAAACATAATGTGTTGCACTTTGAGGGTTTGCCTCGGTACAAAGGGACATGGAACGAAACTGATATGTTTGCAAATACAAAAAGTGTCGGTGAAGCAACAATGTGTATAGATGCAACGGATCCCGAACTGAAAAACTTGTGGCTGAGATTAGTCGGTACAATAACCAAGGCTGATCCCAAAGATAAAAATACGGCAGGTTTTAAAGTAATGATTGATGGAGAGTCGGAACCTCTTACAAACAATTATGGACAAACAGTAGTTTCAGGCATCCCCCAAGGACAAGAGATTATGTACTGGGATTTGTCGTCAAAAGTAGGACAAAAATTTACCATTAAAATAATTGCTGCAGCAAAAACAATTAAACTTAATGCTACTGAAACTCAAATCCTTAGAGATGTCGTTGATTTAGGACATATCCAAGTGTTGGAGTCAAAAAAAGATTTGCGTGCCTACAAGTTGAAATTGCCTAAGCCAAGCACTGAATTAACTGATCAAGAAGAAGTTAGCGTAAAAGTCAGGAACAACAGCGGTGAAAATGTATCAAATTTTGAATTGAAGTTGTATGTAAATAATGCTGAAGTTGCATCCGAGCAATATACCAAAACATTAGGGGCTTTTGACATTGACACATACACGTTTAAGCAGAAAATTGATCTTTCGGAAAAAGAGAAAAAATATGACGTGCGTGTGGTGATTAATTACCCCGGTGATATCAAGTTAGAAAACAATACCGCTGAGGAAACAACCTATAATTTAGGTGATTACTTCACAATGCCGGAGGCAAGTCCTCCTGTAACAAAGGTCGTCGATAATTTAATTAAATTTACCGATGACGGGGCTAAGATGCTTAACTACAGCGACTCTTATGAAGGTCTTGTGGTATTTGAAGCCCCAACCATAGGCGAACGAGTAAAAATTACATTCAAAGAGTTTGAACTTGCCAAAGGCGATTACCTGATAATTTACAATGGTAATAGTTCGGGCTACCCGATATTAGCCAAACTTACGGGTAAAATAACTGACCGGATGGAGTTTATTTCAAATCGTGGTTTTTCGAGCAGAAACGGTGCTTTATGTCTTGAGTTTATTTCAAGTAAAAAGAACAACGCCCCGGGCTGGTTGGCTCATGTAGAAAAAACAACCGATGAGCCAAGTAATGCTTTTAACAATAACACGATTACAGTATCTAGTATTACTAATTCAAGTGGCAACTTTACTACACCACAGGATCTTGAAGTCAGAATTATAAACAATACCAACCAAGCCATTACAGATGCTAGGGTTGAGTATAACCTAAACAATGCGGGTTGGGTTGAGGTAAATCCGGCGCCAACCATTGAAGTTGATGATAATTACTATAAATTAGGTAAGATAGATATTACCGCTTATCAAAAGCATAATATAAAGGTACGTGTTACTCATGACAAAGATGTTGTTCCTGACGACAATATTGAAACTGAAACTATTGTAAACAGTAGATATTGTATCGGAACAGCAGGACGTCGTTATTCTAATCAAATATTACTTACAAAAGTAGCCAAAGGAGATGTCGTCAACAAAACTTCTGCCGATAAATGGGGAGGAGCATTCTCGCAAGACTTTACCGACAAGCAGTTTGAATTCACTAAAAATATGCCTAATCAGATTCTTGATGTATCTGTAAATAAGTATATTGCCGGAGCTAAAATATTAGCTTGGATTGACTGGGACGACAACGGTAGTTTTACCGATGCCGATGATGTAATAACAAATACGGCTGTTATTGACGGACAAAATGATTATGAAATACCTGTAACTGTACCGGCAAGTACTGTTGACGGACTTTACCGTATGAGAATAAAAGTTACAACCGGCTCTGATACAGATCCTTGTGCAAAAGCTCCGGGATACGGAGAAGCAAGTGAAATTGAGGAATATACAGTAAAAGTAATTGTTAATAATGTAAGCAAAGACGTGTCGCCGATAGCCTGCAGCTTGCAAAACGGACAATTAACGAACGCTGAAACTGTAACAGTCGACATTCAAAATAATGGTAAAGATGCCATTTCAAACTTCCCGATTTCATTTCAAGTAGATGCTAAAACGAAGCAAACCGAAACAGTAACCGAAAGTATCGCACCGGGTGCAATAATTTCTTATACTTTTACGGCAGAAGCCGACTTATCCGAACAAGGTAAGCACAAAGTAGTTATTATTACAAGTTTAACCGGCGATGCCGATACAAATAATGATACACTTGTTGCAGAGGTAATAAACGAAAAACCTGCAACAAACGGTTTCTTTGCGTTAAACTTTGACGGTGTTGATGACGCTCTAAATCTTGGAACTTTGGGCGACCAAAACATACAAGAAGCAACCTATCAAATGTGGATAAACCCAACCGGTTACGGCTCTTATGGAGACTTGGGATTTGCTCGTTTATTCGAAGGTAAAAGTGCCACAATATACCTTAATGGTAGAAGCAAGCAATTTTATCCGGAGTCAAGTTTAGTGATTTCTGCCTATGGTGGAACATTTACTACCGAGGCAAACGCAATATCATTGAATAAACCACAACATATTTCAGTATATGTAAGCCAAAGCGGGTTTGAATTATTTATTAATGGTGAAAAGAAAATTTTAATAGAGAATAAGCCAATTACAAGTGACCCGATTGAAGATAACTCAACAAAAGAACTATGGGTTGGAAATAATAAAACTGGAAAACGTCAATTCAAAGGTTTAATTGATGAAATTCGTATCTGGAATAAAAAACTTACAGAATCCGAGATAAAAGCGGGTATGTACGCTCATCAATCCGGTGCGACCGGTCTTGTTGCCGAGTTCTCTTGCGATGAAGGATTTTATAATTCAAAAGTAAATTCAGGAACCTTAGAAGGTACTTTGATAAATGAGAATATCGAAGAGGGTAAAAATAGCATTTGGTACGACAATAGTAAAGTTTTCAAATCGATTGCTGTTGAAGGTCAAGAGATTGATTGGAAAGACGAAGGCAACAATACCTATTATACCGAAGTTAATAAAAGTGTAGCTTTAGATAATTTGAAAACTGAGTTTGAAGTAAACTGGGCAAATGCAACAGTTAAAATTGGAAGCGTAGAACAAACATCGGGGGTAAGTACCAATGATTTCACAAGTTCAATTACAAATCCCGTAGAGTATAATTTTTCTGCGGAGGTATATGGAAGAACATTAAGCGACATCATTAAATTGAAAGTAGTACAAGAAGCAAGTACTGAGTGCGATCTGCTTTCATTAGATTTACAGGCTCCTGTTTCGCATAGTTTTGCGCCAATACAATCAGAAATGATACATACTACTGCTGCCGCAATAAACGCTGTACCTACCTCATTTACAGTGTCAAACGGAGCAAAAGTTTTTGTTGAGGGAATCGAAATTGCGACCGGAGACAATGTGGATTACACCAAACCGGTTGTATTTAAGGTGTTGGCAGCAAACGGTAGAGCATTCAAGTACTATACTGTTTCGTTAAAACGAGCACAAACGATTACTTGGTCGGCTCCGGATCCTATTACAGCCACTTACGGTGATGATAAAATTGCTTTAAATGCAACTTCAACATCAGGTAAGGCAGTGGTTTATACTTCATCAGGTGAGAATGTTCTAAAAATTATAGATAATAAAGTCATAATTAAAGGAGCCGGAAATGCGACAATTACAGCCAATTGTCCTGCCGATAACACTCTTGAGGCCGCAATCCCCGTAAGTAAGCAAATTACTATTAACAAAGCTGACTTAATAATTACTGCCGAAGATAAAAGCATTGACTACTCTGACCCGATCCCTGAACTTACAATGAAGTTTGACGGATTTGTATATGGTGAAGATAAGAGCGTTATTGACGAGTTGCCCGCGATTTCTACAACTGCAGATCAAAACAGTTCGGCAGGCGATTATGATATAACATTAGCCGGAGGTGGAGACGATTGTTATAACCTGGTATTAAAAAAAGGAACTTTAACAATCAAAAATGTACAAGTTTATACCGTAAACTTTGAAGTTATTTATAACGGAGCGGCTGACGAAAACGTTGTTATTAACATAAACGGCAAGGATCTCACTACCGACAATCAAGGGAAAGCGAGTATCGTATTAAAAGCAGGAAAAACTTACGATTATACAGCAAGTAAAGCAGGTCGAGAAACCATGATGGGAAGTGTAGAATTGGTGGACCAAGACATTGTTGAAAAAATTGTAATGACTAATGTGCTGCCGGTCTATACGATAAAATATGTAACAGACGGTAACGGAACAATACAAGGAACAGCCGTTCAACAAGTAAAACAAGGACGTTCCGGTACGGAAGTAACAGCAGTACCTAAATTTGGTTTTATATTTGACAAGTGGGATGATGGTGTAGCAACCGATAAAAGAACCGAGAAACATGTTACAGAAGACAAAACCTACACAGCACAGTTTAAAGCCAAAGAATATACTTTGACCTATAAAACAGGTGCAAACGGAACATTGAACGGTCCAACCACTCAAACTGTAACTCACGGAGAAAACGGAGATGAAGTAGAAGCCGTAGCCAATCCGGGTTATACATTTGCAAAATGGAGTGACGGTGTTACCGACAATCCGCGTACCGATAAAAACGTAACGGCAAGCATTGATGTTACGGCGGAATACGTGAAAGCATTTGAATTGCCATACACTCAACCTTTTGACGGTGTAGCAGTTCCAACAGCTTGGAATGTAGTTGATAACATAGGGACAAATAGTCCATCTTGGGAGTTTGGAGATAATAAGGTCTCTTATTCTACATTTCACGGAGCAACAGGCAATTGTGCAAAAGTTGTATGTAAGAAAACAACAAAATCAGCAGATGCAGACTTAATCAGCCCTGTGTTTGATTTAAGCAAATACAAATCCGTAACACTTAAATTTAAACATTTTTTCAAAAAAGGATTTGGCAGCGATAATGCAACACTTTATTATTCTATTAATGGAGGTACTTTTGTAGAGATTCAAAAGTGGAATACAACAACTGCAAATCCGGCAGATTTTGATAAAGAGATTCCGGGGATAGCAGGAGAAGGTAATGTTCGCTTTATTTGGAAGTATCAATCCGATGGATGGAATTATTTCTGGGCAGTTGATGACGTGGAAATTAAAGGAGTCGTGAACGATCCTAATGCTAGATTTGCTTATAAATACTCAGGGGGAGCGCATGGCTCATTAGATACTGCCGGTGTCGAGCTCAAAGTCGTAGAAGGCGAAGCAAAAAATGGGACAACCTTAGTTCCTGTAAAAGCAGTGCCGGATGCCGGATTCGTCTTTAAGGAGTGGAGTGACGGTATTACCGACAATCCAAGAACAGATGTGCTTACTAAGCCTCTTGATGTAACAGCCTTGTTTGTAAGCGATTGTGCTCCAGTAGCAACAATCCCGTATAAGGAAGACTTTGAAGATCCAAGTACGCTGGATTGCTGGGTTGCAGATGAAAATGCAAAGAAGCAAAAGTGGGTTGTTGGATTAGATAAAGCGTTTACGGGAGGCGGTAAAGCTGCTTATTATGATGGCAGTAAATTAGCTTTGGGAAAACAAAGCGGTTTAGTGGAGTTTGTATCACCAACATTTGATTTATCCGCTGAGAGCAAGGTTTACTTATTATTTGACTATAGAGTTGAGAAGTTCTCAGGAACTTGTTCCGCAAAATTACAGTATTCGACTGACGGAGGTGCAAATTGGTCTGAATTGAAAGAATGGACTGCTTACGAAGATGGAAGATTTACCCAAAATCTTTCATCTGAAATAGCCGGACAATCACAAGTTAAATTCAAGTGGAGTTTTGAAGGCGGTTGGTTTATGGCATTTGCAATAGATAATGTAGAATTAGCCCAAACCGGAACATATACACTTACTTATGAACCCAATGGACGTCTTGATGCAAGTTATAATTGGATTCCTTTCGGTCGTATAGACGGAGATGATGTGCAGAAAGTGGCGGAAGGGGCAGACGGAACACCTGTAACGGCAATAGCTGAACCCGGATATAAATTTACACAATGGGACGATGGCGTTACCGACAATCCGCGCATCGATACAAATGTTACAGAAAATAAAACGATCGTTGCTTTATTTGAAGCTGTGAAATATCCTGTAAACTTCAGTGTATTAGGAGGTAACGGCTCTATAACGGCAAGTGTCGGAGGTGTAAATATAAATACCGGTGACAATATTGCCCATGGTGCAGAGATCGTGTTTACAGCCGCGCCTGATGCAGGCTATAAAGTGAAGCAATGGACTCTAAACGGAGATGTTGTTGCGGGTAATCAAACCAATACTTTAACGATTGCAAGTCTTGATAAAGAGACCACGGTAACCATTGAGTTTGTAGATACAACAGCTATCGTTCAGTATCCGGTGAACTTCTCTGTAACCGGATCTAACGGAACGCTTGTTGCCACGGTTGACAGCAACGAGATCAATACCGGCGATGAGGTAGCTCAAGGTTCGGAGGTAGTGTTTATCGCCGCTCCTGATTCG
>PDWI01002602.1_pt1 | contig 26845 bp, 23 predicted proteins | sample 1430891 | NCBI WGS metagenome assembly PDWI01 (sample SAMN01162508, study PRJNA174530) | Oral metagenome, whole genome shotgun sequencing project. | biome: Marine environment; feature: Marine mammal; material: Swab sample of the gingival sulcus; isolation source: swab sample of gingival sulcus...
TCCAATTTAAAAGATAATGAATAATCTTTTTGCGTGCGTTTTACATAAGTGTTTTTCATCTTTTTTTAGTTTATGTAACGCTATTTCAGGACGAGACATACCTTACAAAAAAAAAACCGAGCCTAAACTCGGATTTAATTTTTTTATTAGGGTGTTTTCTGACTACGCCTATATAAATAAATTCACATTTGCACTGTCTGCTCTGTCCATGTAGGTGGCGACGCCTCCGATGGTTAATTCGTCCATTAACTCTTCGCGAGAAATTCCCATTACATCCATCGACATTTGGCAGGCTATAAATTCAACTCCTTGATCTAACGCTTGTTGGCGTAGGCTTTCTAATGACTCTATGTTTTTCTTCTTCATAACATAACGCATCATTTTGCGACCCATACCGCCCATGCTCATCTTCGAGAGGTTCAATGTTTTTGAACTTTTTGGCAACATCATTGAGAACATTTTTGCTATAAGGTCTTTTTTTACCTTGGGCTTTTTCTCTTTTTTTATGGCGTTAAGTCCCCAGAATGTGAAGAATATCGACACCTTCTGACCTGTGGCTGCCGCTCCGTTGGCGAGTATAAACGATGCCAAAACTTTATCCAAATCATCGCTGAAAACTATGAAAGTTTTGCCTTTGCCGTTGTTGGTGCTTACCACCGAATTACCTTGCGAGGCTGAGCCTTTCTCAATCACAACATTGTATTTGCCTTTGTCGGAGTTCTTGGTTATGAAGATGTTACCCGTTGAGTTACACCATGCTTCGGCATCTCGCATAAAACCTGCATCGGTTGATGTTATTGATATTCGGTTGCCTTCCGGAATTGTATCCATCGCCTTTTTCAGCTTTATGATTGGTCCCGGACATTGCATTCCGCAGGCATCAATCTCCAAGATGTTTTTCTCGTCGTTAGACCTGTGATGATGCGTCAAGTGCTTGTTGTGGACTATGGGCGAGGGCTTGCGTATCGGTGCTATCGCGGCGGCGTAGGTTTTATACCCTCCGCTTAGGTTGAAGACTTTGTCGAAGCCGTGTGCCTTTAATATTTTCAGGGCAAAATAGCCTCTTATCCCAACGGCACAGTAGATGTATATTTGTTTGTCTTTGGGCAATTCGTTTATTCGGCTTCTGATTTGGTCAAGCGGTATGTTTACCGAACCTTTGATAGTTCCCATTTCGTACTCTTCTTCGGTGCGAACGTCCAGCAATATGGTTTTCGAAAAGTCGATGTTTTTAACATCTCGCCATTTCACAACCGGCATCGATTTATTTATGATGTTTTGTGCTGCGTAACCTGCTATGGCTATCGGGTCTTTTGCCGATGAGAACGGTGGAGCGTATGTATGCTCTATTTTCAAAAGGTCGTATATTGTGCCTTGTTTTTTGATGATTAATGCGGCTTGGTCAATTCGCTTGTCGATGCCGTCGAAGCCCACGCCTTGCGTGCCGTAGAGCTGACCCGTTTTCGGGTTGAAAGTCAGTTTGAAACTTACCGGCAACGAGTCGGGATAATATCCTGCATGTGAGCCTGAATGGGTGGTGTATGATTGATAGGGGATGTTCATTTGTCGCAGGCGTTTGGATGCCAAGCCTGTTGAACCTACCGTTATGTCAAATACTTTTGCTATTGATGTTCCGATAGCACCTTCATATTTTAGTTCGTTTCCGAAAACCATATTGTCGGCAACGATGCGTCCTTGCCTGTTGGCGGGATTTGCAAGGTAGTTAAGCCATGGTTTGCCCGTAATGGGGTGGGGATATTCCACGGCATCTCCCACTGCATATATGTCTTTTTCAGAGGTTTGCAAATATTCGTTTACCTTTATACCTTTGGTTTCGCCTATTGCTATGTTTGCTTTTTTTGCTAATTCCGTATTTGGTCTTACGCCTATTGATAATATTACGATGTCGGCTTCGATGTATTCGCCGTTTTTGAAAATTATTTGTATGGTTTCGTCTTGTTTTCGCTCGAAAGCCTCTACCGTATTTTTAAGGTATAGATTTATGCCTTTTTGCGAAAGATGCTCATGCACTTGCGATGCTATTGAGTAATCTACCGGTGTCATCACCTGCTCTGCCATTTCCACAATAGATACATTTGCTCCGATGTGATGTAGATTTTCCGCCATTTCAAGTCCAATGAAACCTGCACCTATCACTACGGCATTTTTGATTTCGTGCGTTCTGATGTAGCTTTTGATTTTGTCGGTATCCACAACATTTCGCAGTACGAATATTCCGTCGCTGTTGATGCCTTTCAAAGGCGGTATTACCGGCGATGCTCCGGGTGATAATAGTAGTTTGTCGTATTTTTCGGTGTATTTTACTCCGTCAGAGGTTTTTATCTCTACTGATTTTTCTTTTGGGTTGATGTTTATAACCTCGTTTTGTACTCTAACGTCTATGTTGAATCGTGTTTTGAATGATTCGGGTGTTTGAACAAATAGTTGGTCTCTGTCCGGTATTACATCTCCGATGTAGTATGGTAGTCCACAGTTTGCGTATGAGATGTTTTCTCCTTTTTCAATAAGTATTATTTCTGCAAATTCGTCGGCTCTTCTTATTCGAGCGGCGGCTGTTGCACCTCCGGCAACTCCTCCTACTATTATGTGTTTCATTGTATATGATTTTTTTGTAAATAATTTGTGCGTAAAATTAGTATTTTAATTTTATAAGCCAAGTGGCAATTTTACAAAAATCATATAATTTTTGTTTCTTTTGGAAATTGTATTTTGTGGAGATTGTGATTTGGGAGGTAACCGTAATTTGGTTGAATTTAGAGCCACTCATGAGACTCGAACTCACGACCTGCTCATTACGAGTGAGCTGCTCTACCAACTGAGCTAAAGTGGCTTTTAAATAAATGCAAAAATAGTAAAATTTTTCACATTTTTGCATTTATTGTGTTTTGTTTAGTTTATTTTCTCTACTTTTTCGCCTCCTATTTTTACAGCTTGTAGGTTAAGCGGTATTAGGTGGTGGTGTCTTTCGGGTAGAGCTTTTTTAAGTCCTTGTTCCACATTCTCAAATCGTATGAGGGGTTTGATTTTTAGGTATGCTCCTAATACAATCATATTGAATGTTTTGGGGTTTTTAAGAGCCGATGCTTCTTTTACGCCTTCTACGGTGTATATGTTTATGTCGGTTCTTGTGGGTGGGTGAACAATTCCGTTGGGGTCATATAGCAGAGTGCCTCCGGGTTTTACTTCGTTTTCGAATTTATCCATTGATTGTTGGTTTAGGATAATTGCGGTGTCGTATTTTGTGATTATCGGAGAGCTTATTTTTGTGTCACTTAGAATTACGGTAACGTTGGCAGTACCACCTCTCATTTCGGGGCCGTATGATGGCATCCAGCTTACTTCTTTGTCTTCCATAATTCCGGAGTATGCAAGTATCATTCCCATTGAGAGAACTCCTTGTCCTCCAAATCCGGCTATGATTATTTCTTCTGTCATTTTAGAATTTTTTTTGTTATCAAATAGTGGGTTACCCTTTTATGTCGCCTAATGGGTAGAATGGTAGCATGTTTTCTTCTAACCATTGGTTGGCTTTTGTGGGTGGCATTTTCCAACCTGAGTTGCAGTTTGAGACTATTTCTACTAACGCTGTTCCTTTTTTGTCTCTTGCTACTTCAAATGCTTTTTTGATTGCTCTTTTTGCTTTTCGTACTAATCCGGGTTTGTGTACAGCTTGGCGTGTTACGTATGCGGCACCGGGTAGCATTGCAATCATTTCGGTTATTTTTAATGGGTATCCCATCATGTTTACTTCTCTACCGTATGGCGATGTTGATGATTTCATGTTTGGTAGAGTTGTGGGAGCCATTTGTCCACCGGTCATGCCGTATATTCCGTTGTTTACGAATATTATAACTATGTTTTCGCCTCTGTTGCAGGCATGTATTGTTTCGGCAGTTCCGATGGCGGCTAAGTCGCCGTCGCCTTGGTATGTGAATATGTGTTTGTTGGGGTATAGTCTTTTTAGGGCTGTGGCTAATGCAGGGGCTCTTCCGTGTGCTGCTTGTTGCATGTCGATGTTCATGAAGTCGTATGCAAGTACTGAGCAACCTACGGGGGCTATACCTATTGTGTCTTGTGTAATTCCCATTTCTTCGACTACTTCCATGGTTATTCTGTGTGCTACACCATGTCCGCAACCGGGGCAGTAGGATAGAGTAGTATCATTCATGTTTTTGGTTTTCGAGAATACTACTTCTCCTTGTTCCATTATTTCTTGTGGTGTTATTGTTGTTTCAGCCATATTGATTTTTATTTAATTAGTTTTTCTTCCAATGCTTTTAAAACTCCATCGGGTGATGGTATCATTCCACCTGTTCTTCCGTAGTGTTCTACGGGCACTGCACCTTCTACTGCAAGTCGTACGTCTTCTACCATTTGTCCTGTGTTCATTTCAACTGATAGTATTCCTTTTACTCTTGTAGCAGCTTCTTTTATTACATCTGTTGGGAATGGCCATAGGGTTATTGGTCTGATTAGTCCTATGTTTATTCCTTTTTCTTTACCTAATTCTATTGTTTTTTGACAAATTCGAGCTGATGAGCCGAATGCTACTAATGCGTAGTCTGCGTTTTCGCAGTTTATTTTTTCGTATCTGGTTTCGTTTTTGGTTATTTCACTGTATTTTTCGGATAGGTGTTGGTTGTGTTTTTCCATTCTTTCCGATTTCAAATCCAGTGATGTTATTATGTTTCGTTCTCTGTCGGGGGTTTTACCTGTTGTAGCCCATGAGCCGTATCGTTTTACGATTTCTTCGTCGGATAGTCTTTCTTCTTGTGGGGGAAGTACAACTTTTTCCATCATTTGACCTATTACGCCGTCGGCGAGCATCATTACGGGGTTTCTGTATTTGAATGCTAAGTCGAATGATAATTTTACGAAGTCTGCCATTTCTTGTACTGATGCGGGTGCGAGTACGATTACTCGGTAGTCTCCGTGTCCGCCTCCTTTTACTGATTGGAAGTAGTCTGATTGTGAGGGTTGTATTGTGCCTAATCCGGGGCCTCCTCTTTGTACGTTTATTATGAGGCATGGTAGTTCGGCACCTGCTATGTATGACATTCCTTCTTGTTTTAGGCTTATTCCGGGACTTGAAGATGATGTCATTACTCTTTTGCCTGCTCCTGCTCCTGCGTATACCATGTTTATGGCTGCTACTTCGCTTTCTGCTTGGAGTACTTGCATACCTGTTCTTTTGTGAGGTTCTTCACGCATTAGGTATTCTATGATTTCGGATTGTGGTGTTATGGGGTATCCGAAGTATCCGTCGACACCTGCTCTTATTGCTGCTTCGGCAATAACTTCGTTGCCTTTCATTAATTTTGCTTCTGCCATATTGTGTTTGTTTTTGCGTTAGTTTGATTTTTTGTTAGCTTTTTTTTGCTTTGTATCTATATACTGTGATACACATGTCCGGACATACTGTTGCACAGCTTACACAGCCTGTGCATGCTTCGTGATTTTCGGGGTAAGCATAGTGGAAGCCTTTGTTATTAACTTCTTTATTAAGGCTTATTACATTTGTAGGACATGCTACTACGCATAGGTCGCAACCTTTGCAACCTTCTACATTTATTTTGATTGCGCCTCTTGGTTTTGCCATAACTTATTTTTTTTTGTTTGTTATTAGATTTCGGTCAGCAAATGTATTAATTATTTGATAGTTGATGTTATATTTTTGGAGTTTTGGCGTAATTAATAATCGTTTTAAATAGTCGGTTGTTAAAAAAAAGAAAATCCAAGTTTTGGGCTTGGATTTTTCTTGATGTTTGTTTTTTAATTTTTTTTAATTGATGTTGTTTTTCTCTATTCTTATTCTGGCATCTACGGCTACTACTTTTTTGCTGTCGCCCAGAAGTGGGTTTAAGTCCATTTCTGCAATTTCGGGAACGGCTTGGGTTAGTGCTGATAATTTGGTGATTGTGTCGATGAACATTTCTTGGTTTATGCCTTCTTGTCCTCGTGTGCCTTCTATCATTTTGTATGATTTGAGGTTCTTTATCATTTCTTGGGCTTCGTCTTTGCCGATGGGGGCTATGCCTGCTTGTATGTCTTTTAGAACTTCGATGAATATTCCGCCCATGCCTGTTAATATTAGGTGTCCGAATTTGTCTTCGCGTTTTGCACCTGCGAACAGCTCTGTGCCTGTGAGGAATGATTGCAGAAGAATGGCGGTTGTGTCTTTTATTTTCATCATGCGGTTGAACTCTTGCAATAGTTGCTCCTGAGTTTTTACGTTTAGTACAACTCCGCCTACGTCTGATTTGTGGACAGGACCTACTACTTTCATTACCAAAGGATAGCCTATTTCTTGGCTTGCTTTTATTGCGTCTTCTTCGGTATCAACCACTATTTCTTTGGCTCGTTTGATGCCTGCCGCATCCAATAGTTTTTGTACGTTTTGCGGACTTAGATATCCGTCTTCAACTTGCGATATTACTTCGCGAGCTTTGGTAACGTCAATCTCGGGGACGCTTGGGTTGAGCGGTTTGGGTTTCGGGGTATGATATATTTTTGCTACGGCATTTCCCAATAATACTTCTTCGTGGAAGAATGCGTTGCCTTTTTCTACAAATTCGGTTATCTCCTCGGCTGCCTCGTTGATTGAGGGGAATATCGGCCAGATTGGTTTTTGTGATGTTTTGATTTTTTTGTCGATTACTCGGTAGGCGTCGAATACGCGGTTGAGACCGGGTGTGCCGAATATTACCGCCATTGCGTCGATGTCGTTAAATTCGTTTTGGCAATATTCGATAATTGTGTCGAGGTGTTCGGCGGTGCCGGTGGCGAGGAAGTCAATGGGGTTCTCTACCGATGAGCCGTGGAAGAGTTGCTCTTTTAGTTCTTGGGCTTTTTCGCCTTTTATTTGAGGTATGTTCAGACCGCCTTTTTCGAGTGCGTCGGTTAGCATTACGGCGGGGCCTCCCGCATGGGTAACGATGGCGATGTTTTTGCCTTTTAGCTCGGGGTAGGTGAAGATTGCACCTATTGTTATAAGTTCTTGTCTTCCGTATGCGCGTACGATTCCGGCTTTTCGGAATAGGGCATCTACGGCAACGTCAGAGCCTGCCAATGCACCTGTGTGTGATGATGCGGCTCGGCTTCCTGCTGATGAGCTTCCTGCTTTTACGGCAGCTATTTTACAGCCTTTGTTTATTAGCGATGATGCGTGTTTGAGCAGTTTTTGGGGTTTTGATATTTGTTCGAGGTATAGCAATTTTACTTTCGAGTCGGTTTCGGGATTGAAGTTTTCATCCATGTATTCGAGGATTTCTTCTACGCCGATTTGGGCACTGTTGCCGACTGACCATACGCTGGAATATTTTAAGCCTACGGGAATGCCTAAGTCTAAGATGAATACGGCGGTTGCTCCCGAGCCTGAGATGAAGTCTACGCCTGTGGGATCTAATTTGGGAATTGGCGATGTGAATACGCCTGCGTAGTTGGGTGTCAAAACGCCTATGCCGTTAGGACCTATCATTACGGCGTTGTACTCTTCGATGAGGGCAACAATTTCTTTTTCTATTTTAGCACCTTCTTTTCCGCTTTCGCTAAATCCTGCCGAGAGGATTATGAAGGCTTTTGTGTTTTTTTCTTTACAAAGGATTTCGATTGTTTGATAGCAGAATTTTGCGGGTATCGCAATTATTGCTAAGTCGGTTTGCGGAAGGTCGTTAAGGTTTTTGTATGATTTTATGCCTTGCACTTCGTCTTCCTTGGGGTTGCTAACGTATAGTTTGCCTTTGTAGTTTTGTTCTATCAGGTTTTTTAATACTTTGCCTCCGGGTTTGTGTATGTCGGTTGAACCGCCTATTACTACTATGCTTTGTGGGTTGAGTAATTGTTTGTTCATAATATTTTTTTATGTATTTTTTGTTTTTTAGTTTGGAAAGTTCTCAAAAATTCCTGTTCCGAATAGAGCGAAATCGTATTTTACAGGGTCGTTGGGGTCAAATTCTTTTAGGTTTTCGGTGAGTTGAGTTGCTGATTTTCTGTCGTTTTGCTTTCGGGTTATTAGGTTTAGCATTCGGGCTGTATTTCCGCAGTGTACGTCCATGGGGATTATGAGTGCGGAGGTTGGGATTTTGTCCCAAAGTCCGAAGTGTACGCCTCTTTTGTCGTTTCTTACCATCCACATCAGGAACATGTTTATGCGTTTTGCAGCTGAATTTTTCTTGGGATTTGCTATGTGCTTTTCGCTTCTTTGCTGATGCGGTGTTTCTAAAAATATATCTCGAAATAGAGTTATGGTATCGAATATGTTTTGGGTTTCCTGAAAGCCTTGGTAGAATATTTTTTGTAGTCCGCCGTGATTTAAGTATATGTCTTGCAGGGCTTTAAGGAAGAAATGCAGATCTTCGGGTTTGAAGGTTCTGTGTCCTGTGTTTGCAATGTATTTAAAGTCGTTGTCGGAGTAGTTTACGGTAAATTCGTACGGGCTGTTGCCCATTGCCTGTGTGATTTTGTTGGCATTTCGGATTATCATTTCTCGTTTACCCCATGCTATTGTGGCGGTTATGAATGCTGATATTTCGATATCGGATTGTTTGGCAAAGGCATGGGGTATTTGTATGGGGTCGGTTTTTATGAAATCGGGGTTGTTGTATTGATTGTATTTTGTTTCGAGAAAATCGTGTAGTTCCGCTTTTGACAGGTTCATTTATGCTTGGTTTAGTTTTTTTTGTATACTGCTCCGAAGACTTTGTTTAGTATGTCGAGCGACCATTTGAAGGGGTCTTTTCTTATTTTCTTTTCTTCGTTGCCTATTTTAAAAAATAGTCCGTCCAATGCTTTTTGGGTTGTGTATTGTCCGAGGGGTACTTCGATTTCGTCTCCGGGCATTGATAGATATGAGTTGTAGTATTTTGTGCCTTCTTGCCAAGCTTGGTTTGCCGATACGTTGCCTACTAATTTTTCGTCTAATGTATGGTCTATCTCGGGCGAATACGCTTCTACGAGTTTGGTGTAGGTTGTGGATTTGAGATAGCCTGTTGCGGCGGTTGAGTCAAATCCGCGAGTGGGGTTGCTCGGGTTTTGCCCTTGCAGGATGGTCATGGCATCGGTTATTGACATGTTTGTTATAGCGTCTTTGAATATCGGTTTTGCTTTTACGGCGGCTTTTTCAGCGGCACGGTTTATTCTTTTTACGGTGTTCTCGATGTATCCGCTTCCGAGGACGGTTTCGAGGGTATTTACGGCATCGTACATTGCTTTGCCTTCGGGCGGAAGTAGTATTTTTACGAGTTCGTCTTTATAGTATCCGTCTTTGTGGTTTAGGGTTGTGCTTGCGGTGTCGGTGCCGAGGTTGAGGGCGGTTTTTAGTCCTTTTATTATTTCTTCTTTTGAAAGGTTGTCGTCTGATACTCCTTCGAGTAGGTCGCATGATGTCATGTTGATTATGAGTGCGATGCTTATTATTAGGGTGATTATTTTTCTCATTTTATAATATTTTTTTTAGTTCTTCTTTAAGCAACAAAGAGGTTTCTTGTGCTTTGTTTTTGATTTGATTGATGTCCGCATCTATGATTTTGCGGTTTTGCATTATTAAATTTCCGTTGATTATCGAGTCATTAACGTCGTTGCTGTTTAGGGCATATACTATTGCGGAGTATGGGTCGTAGAGTGGTATTGCGTGAGGGGCATCGGTGTTTATTGTGATGATGTCGGCTTTTTTGCCTTTTTCTATCGAGCCGATTTCATTTTCCATGCCTATTACTTTTGCACCTTTGATTGTGGCTATTTTCAGGCATTCTTTGGCAGGCAATACTGTTGGTTCGGCGGTTGCAACTTTGTGTAGCAGTGCCATTGTGTGGATTTCTTCCAAGAGGTCTAAATTGTTGTTGCTTGCCGCACCGTCAGTTCCTATTCCTACCTTTATATTATTGTTGAGATAGGTTGGGATAGGGGCTATTCCACTGGAAATCTTCATATTACATTCGGGATTGTGGGCTATGCCTACGTCTTGTTTTTTTATTATTTCGATGTCTTGCGGAGTTAGGTGTATTGCGTGGGCGGCTATGGTTTTGCTATCTAAGATGTTTAGTTTGTGCAACCATTGAGTTGATGTAAGGTTGTGTCGTTCTTTTATGGTTTGGGTTTCCCAATCTGTCTCGGATAGGTGTATGTTGAAGGATACGTTGTTTTGATTTGCTACGTCTTTTGTGGCTTGTAAGATTTCTTGGGTTGCCGTGAAGGGGGCGTGTACGGCGACTGCCGGAATTATGAGTTCGTGATTTTTGTATTGGTCAATAAATTCTTGGGAGTATTTGAGTGCTGTTTTGAAGTTTTCGTTGCCCGGCACCGGGAAGTTTGCTACGCTTTCGGACAGCATGGCACGCATTCCCATTTCCGATATTATTTCGGCATTGTTTTTTTGGTAGAAATACATGTCGTTGAAGGTGGTTGTGCCGGATAGTATCATTTCAAGCATTGCGAGTTGCAGGCTTGTTTTTACAAATTCGGGGCTTACGAAATGAGCCTCGGTGGGGAAGACGTATTTGTTGAGCCATATTTGCAACGGCAGGTCGTCGGCAAAGCCTCGCAAGAGTGTCATGCCGGTGTGGGTGTGGGTGTTTATCAAACCCGGCATTATGATTTTGTCGGTTGCGTCTATGGTTGTTTGAGCTTGGTATTTTTCTTTTATTTCATTTGCTTTGCCTATGTCTGTGATTTTGTCACGGCTGATTACGACCGAATGATTTTGCAGAACATCATCGCTGTCATTCATGGTGAGTAATGTGCCATTCTCTATTATTATGTCGGTTTTTAATTTCACTTAGCTGTGTTGTTTTTTGTCGGTTTTTAATTTCACTGTGATTTTAACGGGGTTGTGGTCAGAGTTTTCAAAATTTAGGTCTATTGTTTTTATGTTAAGGCTTTGGATGTTTGGCGATATTATGAAGTAGTCTACCAATGTGGTTGTGGTTTTGCCTTTTTTGTACTTCATATCTAAAATTCGGTTGCTCGGGTTTGATTTGTCGTAGATATATGACCAGCCTTTGGGTAGATAGTTTTCAGAAATTGAGGGTGGAGCTTTATAGTTTGATGCTTGTGCTTTTTTGTCTTTGGGATAATATTTCGGGGGTGTTTGATTCCAGTCGCCACCTATTATCACGTAGTTGCCTTTTTTGTATTCTTTTAAAAGGAATTTTTTTAGGTATTCCATTTGTCGCTTTTTCAGATTTCCTTTGTCGTAAGCCGAGTTGTGGGTGTTGATTATTAAAAGTTCTTTGTCGTTTTCGAGCGGATGGCGGTTTACGGTGAAACAACGGTCTAACATAAATACGCTTTTTGGCCATTTGAAGTTTCCGGGAAAGCTGTGTCGAGTGGATTTAGCGGGGCAATTACGGCTCATTGTCATCATCCCGCTGTTTATTTTGCCTATCGGGTCGTAGATTGGTATTGGTACGAATGACACCTTATAATTATTGGCGAAAATTGAGGTGTATTTAGGAAATACTTTTCCGATTATTTCTAATTGATTTATGTTGTAGCTTCGTTTTGAGTTTTTGTCGATTTCTTGAATGAGGAAAAAGTCTACATCAGATTGACTTGCTATAAATTTTTGTATTTTATTGAGATTTTCGACGGTTATGTCTTTTGTGGTTTGTACTTTCTCGCCTCCTTCGTAGAAGAAACTCATATCGTCGCTTAATCCGGCATAGCCTATGTTCCAAGTAATTATGGCGATTGTACTGGTGTCGCTCAGAGCGTCGGCTTTTTCGTTTTGGAATAATATGGTTTTTTCTTTTGGGGCGTAATCATTTATAGTTGCGTATATTAAAAATATTCCGAATGCCAGCAATAATATTGCTACTATGATACCGGCTGTTTTTAATATTTTTTTCATTTTGTATTGCTTGATTTGATTTTTTTGAATGTTATTTTTGTTACTATTTTCGTTGCGTTAGCACTATTTGGGGCTTCTTCCGAGAGCAATGTGAATGTGGAATCGGAGAAATTTGCCAAGTTTATGGGTTCGGTTTTGTCGCCTATTATTATTCCGATTTGCTTTTTGCTTAGGTTGAAATCCCATTTTGCTTTTTGCACTTGCGGGGTAAAGCCTATTCTGAAAAAGTTTTTGTCGGCATTGAAAATCAGTTTTCCCACACCTATTATATTGCGTTTTATCGCTTCTTTATCTTCTTTGGGAATTGGTTGATTATCAAAATAGTCGGCGACTATCCATGTGCCTACAAGTTTTTTGTCGGTTTCGTTAAGGTCGTTTATGTTGCCTGTGTCGGTGAAATCCACTTGGTTTGCCGGCAATGATATTTGTGGAGTTGTGTCGGGTGTGTTTTTTTTGGGTTCTTTTTCACTTTTCTGTAAAAAGAATAGGGCGAAAAATCCCAGTACTAATATGGCTGCTCCTGCTATGTATAAGTTTTTTAGGTTTGTCTTTTTTTGTGATTTGCTGTTTCTGTTTCCTGCCTTGGGGTTGATTTTGTTCTCTTGTATGATTTCCAAAAGCACGTCGTAGGCATCGTCAAAGCCGTCTTCAAAGGCATCTACCCATTCGATTTGGTGGAGGAAGATACCGCTACTTAGGGTTCTTTTTACGTTTGCAATTTTGAATGGCACGGTTTTAAGGTTCATATCCCATGCAAGGGTTATCAGCTTGCTTAGTTGGGTTGATTTTTCGGCAAAATCGGAATACATAAGTATCAGCATACTACTGTTTTGCAGGATTATTTCCATGTCTTTGGGTTTTGTTGAATTGCCAAAATTGTTTGGAAATATCTTTGTTTTGTAGCCTTGCTTTTTTAGTTTACTGCTTAGTTGATTGGCGTTTTTTGCGTCTTGTGTAGCACATGCAATTAGGATATATTTCATTCTTCATTATGTTAAATAATGCCGTTTTATTTGCAAATTATTGGTTTATCTTTTTTAAGGTTTTGGTTACTGTGTATTGGTCGTATATGTTTCTTTCCAAGATTAATTTGTCGTCGGTAATTTCTTTTATTTTGTAGTTTTGATTTTGCGATTGGTTGTTTATGTTTAGGATTAGGGTGGAGTCTTGTTTTATTATGGAGTAGTTCCAGTTTAGGGTTTGGTTGCCGTATTTCAAAATCATGTTTTGCTTTGAGAATATGTATGTTGTGGAGTCTTTGAGTTTTTTGTTTTCGCTTGCAAAAAACATTTTTTCTTTTTTTGACATCTTGGCAGATGAATTTACATTCACTACTTCCCAGCTTCCTATTATTTGCTCTTGGGGTTCTTTTTGGCACGAAGCCAATAAAATTATGATTAATGTTGTTGTGATTAATAATTTTAATTGCTTCATTTTTATTGTATTAAGTTTTATTTTCAGTTACTTTATTTGCGTTGCAAATTGGTTTTATTGCTTTACAAAAACATGTTTGTTGCGACAAACTTAATATTTTTTTTTGTTAAAAAATAATTAAATTGACTAAACTTTACACCTTCTTATTAAACGTTTTTTATTAAAAAGAATTGTTGAAATTTATGTTTATGCTGTCTTTTTTTTCGGGGTTTGTGCCTCGTCGTTTGAAAATCTCTAAATACAAGAGACCTTTTTTTATGTAGTTGGGGTCGTAGGTGATTGGCTTTCCATCTTTTGGCAATAATTTGCCTGTGTTGTGTAGATGAAATGCGTTTACAAAGTCGCCTTTTCGCAGTAAATCGCCGTAGGATAAATCAATCCATTGAGCACCGTAGAAACTGCTTTTTTTGATGAGTTCGTCCACGGTTAAATCCAAGAAGAAGCATTTGTAGCCCATGAGTTGGAAAGGTCCCCATGATTTTGCCATCTTTCGCAGGTCGTCGTCGCTTACGTCTTTGAGGTCTTGCTTGGTGATGTTTTCAAACTTATCAAGTTTGCCGTTTTTTAGGTCTACGAGCTTTTGGTAGACGTGTTTTTCAAAGCGGTGGGGTATTCTTTTTCTGCCGGATACTTCTATGGCGGATAATGCACACAGGTATTCTTTGGGGATTTGAAACCACTCGGCGTATTGTTCAAATTCTTTTGAGTAGTTGCGTTTTACGCTGGTTACGATAAGTTCTGTTTTTTGTTCCGGCAGGCATTTTACAAGTAGCATTGCTATCATGGATAAAATGGCTAAGCGTTTTACTGTCTTCATAAATGATTGCGATTATAAGTGGCAGCTTAAAGATGTTTTTTCTTATAATAAATTATTTTATTGTTAAGTTTGTGGCAAAAAAGTATGTATGTTTCAAAATCTGTTATTAGTGTTTTTGGGTGGAGGCATCGGCAGTAGTTTGCGGTTTATTGTCTCTGTTTTAAGTCGGCAATATTTTGCGGAGCAACTCTTACTCGGAACTTTTATTGTTAATATATTAGGGTCGTTTCTTATAGGGGTATTGACCGGTGTGGCGGCTCATGCAAATTTTGCAAATGATAATTTTAAACTTATGTTTATCACGGGCTTTTGTGGAGGTTTTACCACTTTTTCTACCTTTGCTTTTGAGAATATGAAATTGATTAACTCGGGTGAATATCTCACTGCTGGTTTGTATATTTTGATTACCGTGGTTGCAGGTTTGGCAGCTGTTAAGTTAGGATTAGAACTCATATAGAACCTAAATTTTTGTAAAAGATAAGCCTATATGAGTTCTAATTTTACACCTTTATTTTAAAAGTCGGTAGTTACTTTTTGGGTTATAATTCCTTTTGAAGATTTTATTTTTACGATGAACAAACCTTTATAAGGAGCTTGAAGCTCAGTTTGATTGTTGGTTATGTTTTTGTTTAAAATTAGTCTTCCGCTAAGGTCGTATAACATTACTTGTGCAGGCAATATTTCGCTGTTGCAATTTATGATTATGCTTTGGTTGCTTGCGTATAAATTAATTTCATTGTTGTCAATGTTTGCTATTGCAGTTGGGTCGTCCGGATTGTCAGGGTCGTCAGGATTGTCAGGGTCGTCAGGATTGTCGGGGTCGTCAGGATTGTCGGGGTCGTCCGGATTGTCGGGGTCATCGGGATCAGGATCATCAGGGTCTTCGGGGTCGTCCGGGTCATCGGGGTCGGGTTCGTCGCCTTCCAAGGTGATTTTTATTGTGTTGGATACTGCTGATACTTCATTGTCATAGCCTACGCTTACTCGGCAGAAATATTCTTTCCCTGCGGTAAGTCCTCTTACTTCTTGGCTGTTTGTTGTTGTTTCTAATTTGTTGTAATTGTCTAATATTGTTGTAAAGTTTTCGTCTTCGGCAACTTCAACCAGGTAGTATCTTTGGTTTGTCGATTTGTTCCATTTTACCATGCAACTTGTGTCGCTAAGTTGTTAAAAATCTAACATTTCAGTTGGCATCGGAACGCTTATTACGTTTGACCATTCACTGCTTTCTTTGTCGGCATAGTTTACTTTTACTCGGTAGAAGAAGTTTGCTATTTCGTTGGTTGTTATGGGTTTTGGCAGAGGTAATATTTCACTTCCGTAATTAACGGGGTAGCCTTCAATTATGGTTTCAAAGTTTTTGTCTTTTGCTACTTCCAAAGTGTATCCGTCGGCGTAAGGTATTCTCATGTAGTTTGCCAAGAAAGATTTTGGTTGTATATTCATTGCGGGCAAACACATTGTTGGGAATTTGATTTGGTCGTATAGCATTTTTACGTTATCGACATACAATGTGCTGTGCAATTTGGGTTTTATAAAAAATGACGAGCCGAATGTAACATTGATAGAGTCGGGCGTTTCGTCTGATAGGTAGAAAATAGGTATTTGTTTGGTTGCATAGTCGCCTTGTTCACCTTTTATAAAATATAGAGTACCGCCTACGGTGTCGGTTTTGAGAGTCTCAGTGTTCCATTTGGTAAGCACTATGATTACGCAACCGTTATCGTCATCTTTCGGCAGGTATTTGTAGTCGAAGCCAATGCCTGTGGGGCGACCTACGAAAGGTGTTCCGTGATATGGTTTACCTGTAAATATGTTTATTTTACCGGTTGTAAGAAGTCCCGGATTTGTGGCGGTTAGGCTTCCAAATGTTTCTAATTTCACTGCATAATTTCCGTCTGTGGCTTCTTCGGTTTTTTCGGCACCGTAGTTAACCCAAATAACTCCCGTAGAGTTTGTTGACCAGTTGTTAGGGGTATGCTTATCTTCCCAGCTTTCAAAACTTGAATTTGCCAGCTGTGGGTCTTGTGCAAAAATTGTTGATGTAATCAACATTAATGCCGTAAATAATAAATAGTGTAGTTTCATTTATTTGAATTTAGTTATTAAAAAAATTATTCTTCTAAAAAAGATTCATCGAAGTTTAAGGGTAGTAATGATTTTATATTATCTATCCTAAGTATATGTTTCTTGCTTATCAGTAGTAGTTTAATAGGTTGTTTGAAACGCAGTTCGCTTTCCAGCAGAACTTGCCTGCATGCTCCGCACGGAGGTATTGGGGTGTCGATGTAGTCGTCTTTATAAAATGCACTTATGGCAATAGTTTTTACAGGCACTTCGGGATATTGCGAGTTGGCATAATACATTGCCACTCTTTCGGCACACATGCCCGAGGGGTATGCGGCGTTCTCTTGGTTGTTGCCTGTTATAATCTTGCCATTTGCCAATAGTATTGCCGTTCCCACTTTGAAATTGGAGTATGGGGCATAGGCTTTTTTTACAATTTCCTTTGCTTGCAAAACCAAATTGCGGTCTTCCTCATTCAGCTCTTCCAATGAGTCTATACGGTATATTTTTGTTTCTATTTTTAGCTCTTCCATCTTCAATATCTGTTACATTGCCAAATGCAAATTACTTGCTTATGTGGCTTAAAGTATATGAAACTGTTGCGGTGTATACGCCTTCTGTATCAGTTACTTCGTAAGTCCAGTTGATGTTTGTGAAGTCGGCATTTATGGTTGCAGAACCTTTTACGCTGGTGCTTGTTCCGGGCAAAGTTTGCGAATGTAAAACAATTTGTCGGTCGGTGTATACAGTGGCAGTAGCTTTGGCACCAAGATTATTGAAGTTGCTTATAAAGATTTTATTTTCATTAGCGGGGTCGATAGTAATTTCCGATTCGAAATTATAAGTGTCTTGCCCGTCATTTAGTTCGCAATACCATTTGCGAGAAATTTCTTTGCGTAAATCTTGCGATACGGGTTGCACTGTTTCAGGGTTACAGCCCAAATTCAAAGCTCCCATAAGGAGGATTAGAGAATAGATAAAAGTTTTTTTCATAATGTTATGTTTATGAGTTTGTACATTAAAACAAAAACGCAAATTTAGCTTAATTTATTTTAAATACACCAATTTATTAGGTTATGATATATTAAAATTATACTTTTGCCGAAAATTTTTAATTATAAAAAAAACAACATGAGACGAAATCTGATTTTATTAACTGCACTTGCTTTTATTTTCACAAGCTGTGCTCAAACAAAAAAAATGGGAAAAGTAGATTTAAAAACACAAGAAGACACTCTAACCTATGCGTTAGGAGTTAGCTTTGCTGACAATTTCAAAAGCGAATCAATCAAATTAAACCCCGAAGTATTTGCAAAAGCAATGACGGATATGAACGAGGGCAAACCCACAATGACTGTTGAAGATGCAAATAAATACGTTCAGAATTATTTCAGAAAAAAAGAAGAAGATAAAAACAAAGCCGTTATCGAAGAGGGTAAAAAATTCCTTGCCGAAAATGCAAAAAAAGAAGGCGTACAAACAACTTCAAGCGGTCTTCAATACAAAATAATAAAAGCGGGAACAGGTGAAAAACCAACTGCTGAATCCAAAGTAACAGTGCATTACGAAGGTACATTAATTGACGGTACTGTATTCGACAGCTCATACAAACGCAACAGCCCTGCAACCTTTGGTGTAGGACAAGTTATAGCAGGTTGGACAGAAGCCTTGCAACTTATGAAAAAAGGAGCTATCTGGGAACTATACATACCCCAAGAATTGGCTTATGGCCCTCGTCGTGCAGGCAAAATTTCGCCATACAGCACCTTAATATTTAAAGTAGAACTAATAGACGTAAAATAATCATGACAAAAGGAATAATATCAACAAATAAAGGCGATATGCACATCGAATTTTACGATGAAGCAGCTCCCGGAACAGTGCAAAACTTCGTTAAATTAAGCAAAGAAGGTTTTTACGACGGACTTACTTTTCACCGTGTAATACCATCATTCGTAATACAAGGCGGTGACCCGATAGGCGACGGAACAGGAGGTCCAGGATATTCTATAAAATGCGAAACCCAAGGCGACAAGCAATATCACGACAGAGGCGTTCTTTCGATGGCTCATGCCGGCAAAGACACAGGCGGCTCGCAATTCTTCATCTGTCACAACCGCGAAAACACAGCTCATCTTGACGGTGTACATACTTGCTTCGGCAGAGTAACAGAAGGCTTAGACGTGCTTGATGCCATACAACAAGGCGATGTAATGACAAAAGTTACAATCGAAGAATAACACAAGAAGGCTTATTTAGAAATCATAAATGGAGACACCCTGTTATGCGGGTGTCTCTGTTGCTATATTATTGATTTGCAAAAAATTATACAAATAACAAGATGAATATCTACGGAAAAACAATAACTGAATTAGAAGAATTTGTTGTGCAAAACAAATATCCCAAATATGTGGCTCAACAAATTGCAAATTGGATGTATCAAAAAAAAGTTTTAGACTTTTTTAAAATGAACAACATCTCAAACAAAATTCGCAAAGAACTATCACAAATAGCAAGCATCGACGTACATCAACCCGTAAAGCAAAAAAAATCCAAAGACGGCACAATAAAATTTCTCTTCCAATACCCCGACAAGGCACTTATTGAAACGGTATATATTCCCGATAATGACCGACATACATTGTGTATCTCAACCCAAGTGGGCTGTAAATATAACTGCGAATTTTGCATGACAGGCAAAGCCGGCTTTACACGAAATTTGAGCGTGGGCGAAATCATAAATCAATATCACAACATCCCACAGCAAGAAAAAATCACAAATATCGTATATATGGGCATGGGCGAACCGCTTGATAATTACGAGAATCTTATAAAATCGCTGGAAATATTCAACTCAAAATACGGCTTCAACATAGGCAACAAACGCATAACTATTTCGACTATCGGCATTCTTCCGCAGTTGGAAAATTTAATTAAAATCGGAAAATTTCGTCTTGCCCTGAGTTTGCATTTTGCCATAAGCGATGTCAGAAAGCAATTTATGCCCGTGCAAAAAGTGCATAACATCAAAAAAGTTTTAGACACGATAAAGAAATATAAATTTAGTGCCGATAAACGCTTCTCGATAGAATACATTGTTTTTAAGGGAATTAACGACCGCGACGAGGATATAGCCCAAATCGTAAAATTGCTTCACGGAGTGAAGTGCAGAGTAAATCTCTTGCATTTTCATGATATTCCAAACACAAAATTGCAAAGCGTATCGCATCAGCAAATGGAACTTTTCAAAAACAAGCTCATAAAGAAAGGCATTCAAGCAACCATCCGAAAATCAAGAGGGCAAGATATTGAGGCAGCTTGCGGACTACTTTCAGGAAAATCAAAATAATTAACACAAATTTGTCTTTTTATTACAAATAAAATTTTAAATTTGTAGCATTAACACACTAAAAACCATAAAATGTCAAAAAAGAGTATATTAATTTACGCCCTGTCGCTTGTGGGCGTAATTGCGGTAGTTGTAAGCGTCATAATGCTTACTCGCGAAAAGGAAACAAACGCACATAATCCCGAATTTGCTAAATATATCATGGCATATCCTTCCGGAGAAGTTTCCAAGCAAGACAAAATAAGCATCCGGCTTACCGACGACACTATGAAAAAACTTGAAGCTAAACCGGAAATATTAGAAAAGCTGTTTAGCTTTGACCCTGATATAGAGGGAGTAACAAGCATCATCGGTAATATGGTGCAATTCATTCCTGAGGAGAATCTTAAAAGCGGAAAAAAATATCATGCCATATTCAACTTGGGCAAAATAGTAGATGTCGATAGCGACATAAAGAAATTTGCATTTAATTTCTACGTGAAAAAGCAGGGAATAGAATTTGAAATAATAGACCAAGAAACAACCGACCTTAAAACTCTGAAAACTCAAAAAGTAACAGGTATAATAAAAACCGCCGACCGAGAAACAACCGAAAACATCGCAAAAACAGTAGAAGCATATCAACTCGGCGAAAAATTAGATATTACTTGGAAAACCGATTTTGATGGAACAAATCATTACTTCATCATAGACAATGTGAAACGCGAAGAAGAAGAAACCACTCTTAAAATCAGCATCAACGGAGCAAGCATCGGTGCAGATTACGAAGTAACCGAGAAAATTGCAATCCCCGGGTTCAACAGCTTCGAGTTAATCTCATCAAAAGTATACAACGACCCCGAGCAAAAATTAGTTTTGCAATTCTCTGACCCAATCCTACCAACCCAAAATTTAGACGGACTCATCAATATTAAAAATGTTCCTGATGTAAGGTATCTTATTGATAATAACTTAATTATAATATATCCTCCCAAGCAACTCAAAGAAGTTATTGAAGTTTCGATAAGTGAAAATATAAAAAACGTACTTGGCTTTCCGCTCGGACAAGCCTTGGACATACCCATAGCATTCGAGGAGCTAAATCCGCAAGTAAACTTCGTAGGCACAGGCAACATCCTCCCGTCTACCGACAAAGGAATGATAATTCCCATCGAAGCCGTAAACCTAAAAGCCATCGACATCGCCGTAATCAGAATACACGAAAACAACATAATGCAATTCCTTCAAAATAACGACATTGCGTCATCATACGAGTTGCGATACGTTGGACAACCCGTGGCAATGCAAACCGTGTATTTAGATAAATTCAACTTGAAAAACTTAGGTGTGAAAAACAAATTTTACATCGACCTTAATAAAATCGTAAAAACACAACCCGGAGCAATCTACCGAGTAATGATGAAAGTGCAAAAAAAATACTCCCTTTACTCAGGAGCAAAAGAAAGTGCCGACGACACCCCCGACATAGACCTAAGCAAAGAGGAACTAACTTGGGCGAACTACGAAAAATACTTTGGATACGATTATTACCCATGGGACGAAAGAGAAGACCCCACCAAAGAGGCTTATTATTACGAGCTTAAAAAAGGCAAAAATATAATATCGTCAAACTTGGGTATAATAGCCAAACAAAGCAAAAACGAAAAAATTAACGTATTCATCACCGACCTTATAACAGCCGAACCAAAGGAAAACATAAACGTAGAAATATACAATTTCCAACAACAACTCTTAGGCAACGCCATAACCAATAATAAAGGTAAAGTAGAATTTGAAAAACAACCCGAAGCATATTTCGTTATTGCAAAACACGGAAACGAAAAAGGCTACCTTCGCCTCAATGATGGTGAAAGCCTCAACCTCAGCAAGTTCGATGTAGGCGGACAAAACATCAAAAACGGAATAAAAGCATTTATATATCAAGAGCGAGGCGTAAGACGCCCCGGTGACTCAATATACATCACCTTAATATTAGATGAGACAGAACAAAAACTGCCTCGCAATATGGCTATCAATCTAAAACTAAACGACCCCTTAGGCAAACTCGTAAAAGCCGAAACTCAAAAACTAAACGAAACGGGATTTTATGTTTTCAGAACAGCCACCAATTACAATGCTCCAACCGGCGATTATTATTTTAGTGCCGATGTCGGAACTGTGAAATTCTCAAAAACCATAAAAGTAGAAACCATAAAGCCAAACCGACTAAGCATAAAATTAGATTTCCCTTCAAAAATAATAAAAGAAAGCGAAGGCATAGACGCTATGCTAAAAGCAAAATGGTTGCACGGAATGCCTGCCGCCGACATGCTCGCGTCGGTCGATTTAACTTTGAACCCGATAACTACAACTTTCAAAAAATACCCAAGCTATACATTCGACGACCCGTTGAAAAGCCAATATTTCGAGACCAAAACAATACATAATGCCAAAACTGACGGAAGCGGAAACGCCAAAATATACAAACGTCTAAACACCAAAAACAACGCAGGCGGAATGTTGCGTGCCAACTTCACAATGAAGGTATTTGAAAAAGGCGGTAATTTCAGCATCTCGCAAGCAAGCACAATGTACTCACCCTTTGAGGCATACCTCGGCATAAGCACGCCGGAAAAATCCGAAGGGCAATATTACTACACAAGCGGTAAAAAAATGAAATGCGACTTTGTGTTGCTCGACGAAGAAGGCAAACCAATCAAAGACAACCACAAAATAGAAATAAACTTCTTCAAACTAAATTGGCGATGGTGGTGGAACGCATCGAGAGATGAAATATCATCATACAGCTTCAACAACTCGGCCGTGCTTATCGACAAAGCGAAAGTAAGCCTCAAAAACGGAAAAGCAAGCTGGGAAGTAGAAACCGACAAAGAGGATTGGGGACGTTACCTAATCTGGGCGGTAGACCCCGAGTCGGGACACAGCACCGGCAAAATCGTATACTTCGATTGGCCTTACAGAAACGACGGTTCGGACAATAAAGAAGGTGCTACCATGCTGGTTTTCAGCACCGATAAAGAAACCTATGAAATAGGCGACAAAGCCGAAGTAAATTTCCCGTCAAACGAAAATGGCAATGCTCTCATAACAATCGAAAACGGAACTCAAATTGTAAAATCGTTTTGGACAAAAACACAAAAGGGCAAAACCTCATTCAAATTTGACATAACCCCGGAAATGCACCCCAACGCATACGTCCACGTAACCTTGTTGCAACAATACGCCCAAACCGCCAACGACCTCCCGATAAGAATGTACGGCGTGATGCCCATAACGGTAGAAAATCCAAATACAATTTTGACACCTATAATAAAAATGCCCGACGAGCTAACCTCCGAGCAAACCGTCAAAATCCAAGTATCCGAAAAAGACAACAAGAACATGACCTACACCCTCGCATTGGTTGATGAAGGACTGTTGGGAATTACAAACTTCCGAACCCCAAATCCGGCAAACGCATTCTTTGCAAAAGAAGCACTTGGCGTAAAAACTTGGGACATATTCAATGTTGTAATGGGGGCTCAAAAAGGCAAAGCCGAACGCCTGTTGGCAATCGGTGGTGGCATGGGGTCGGATTCCGAAAGCACCAATCCCAAAGCTCAACGCTTCAAGCCTGTTGTAAAATTCTTAGGGCCTTTCACACTAAAAGGCGGCTCGGCAACTCACTATGTAAAAATACCTAAATATATAGGTGCATTGCGAACCATGGTGGTGGCCGGAAGCAAAAACACTGCATACGGTTCTGCCGAAAAAACAACTCCGGTAACAAAACCGTTGATGTTGCTATCGACCTTGCCGAGAGTGGTGCGACCGCAAGAGAAAATCAAAATGCCGGTTACCGTATTTGCCATGAAAGACAATGTCAAAAACGCAACCGTTACCGTGAAAACCGACAACCTTATAAAAGTAGTAGGCGAAACTACCAAAGAAGTAACATTCGACCAACCGGGCGAAAAAACTATAAACTTCGACCTTGAAGTATTGTCAAATCAAGGCATTGCGAAAGTTGAAATAGTAGCTTCGTCAAAAAATAACAGCTCTTCTGAAATAGTGGAAATCGATGTTGAAAATCCAAATCCGTATTCAAGTCTCACTCACAGCCAATTCCTTGAAGGAGGCAAAAAATGGAGCAAAGATTTCAACCTCATAGGCATACAAGGCACAAACTCAGCACGTTTGGAAGTGTCATCAATGCCTGCATTCAACTTGGAAAGCCGTTTGCAATACCTTATAAGATACCCCCACGGTTGCATCGAGCAAATCACATCGGCGGCATTCCCGCAGTTGTACCTCCACAACATAACGAAATTGACCGAAGAGCAAAAACAAGAGATAGACCGCAATATTAAAGCCACCATAAAATTGTATAACAATTATCAACTTCCCAACGGAGGATTTGCGTATTGGTCAGGCGGACGAGATGCCTCATTGTGGGGTACAAACTATGCCGGTCATTTCCTCGTGGAAGCCGAAAAAGCAGGCTACCCCGTTAGTCCTGATATGATGAAAAAATGGCACAAATTCCAAAAGCAACAAGCTCGTAATTGGACAAATACAGGTCATTCATCACATCTTGTACAAGCATACAGATTATATACGTTGGCTCTTGCAGGCTACACCGAACACAGTGCAATGAACCGACTGAAAAATCAGAAAATATCAGTGGCTGCAAAATGGCGTTTGGCGGCTGCATATAAAATTGCAGGTAAAAATCGCACTGCCAAAAAAATGGTTGAAGGGCTATCGACAAAAGTTGAGCCATACAATGAACAAGGCTACACTTTTGGCTCTGATTTAAGAGACCAAGCAATGATTTTGGAAACATTAGTATTGAACAATCAAAAGCTGAAAGCCTTTAAGGTTCTGGAAGTTATAGCTAAAAAACTTAACACCAACAATTATTACAGCACACAAACCACGGCATATTCGCTTATAGGGATTTCAAATTATATAACTAAATATGCTCAGGGCAAAGACGTTAAACTGAAATACACCGTAAACGGAAAATCAGAAACGATAACATCAAAAACACCTGTAACCATTGTAGATTTAAACCTCTCAGAACTAAAAGATTACAAACTGAATGTAGAAAATCAAGGCAATGTGGCATTATATGTAAACTTGCTTTTGGAAGGCAAACCCGCAATCGGACAATCGGTAAATTACAACAATGATTTGACTCTGAAAACATGGTACGAATTGCCCGACGGAACATCAATAAACCCGAATGACATCAAGCAAGGCACTGATTTTAAAGCCTATGTAAAAGTCAGCAATCCGGGTTTACGAGGTAATTACTACAACTTGGCATTAGAGAGAATATTCCCCTCAGGTTGGGAAATCATAAACACACGCCTTTTTGAAGTTTCCGACATCAGCCAAGCAAACTCACTGATGGATTATCAGGACATTAGAGACGACAGAGTGTATACATATTTCGACCTACCACAAGGCAAATCTAAGGTATTTGTAGTGTTGCTTAATGCAACTTATGCGGGGCAATATTGGTTCCCACCTGTGAAGTGCGAAGCAATGTACAACCACTCTATAAGTGCCGTTCAAGGCGGAAAATTTGTAAATGTTTCTCAATAAATACCCTCAACTCCCTTATTATAACTCTATTTTAAGGGAGTTTTTTATACCCTCTAAATTCAACAAAAAATTTGCAGACCAATTATTATTTTTCAATAAAAGCACATCTAAATTTTTTAGATGAATAAAATTTAAAGGTAATTCTGTCAGATTATTATCACTTAAATTGCATTCCGTCAGGTTAGTTAGCTCATCTAATTTGGTTGGAATGCTTTTTATTTTGTTCATCGATAAATTCAAGTATCGAAGTTGCGAAAGATTGCCGATTTGCGACGGCAGGCTTTGCAATGAATTATTGCTAACATCAAGATTTTGAAGATTATACAGCTCTTCAATATCACCTGTGATACTTGTGATATTGTTGTCGGCAACATTCAAATTGAACAAACCCGTGAGTTGCCCCAAATTATTCGACAAACTGCTTAACTTGTTGTTTGATAAATCTAAAATCCTCAATAAATCCAACTTGCACACCGCATTCGGCAACGATGAAAAATCATTATGACTGAGGTTTAGATATGAGATTTGCCTCAATCGCCCCAACTGCCTCGGCAGGTTTGCAAGATTATTATGTGATAGGTCTAAAATTAACAGATTACGCATTTTTTGAAGACTATTAGGAAGGCTAATTAGCTCATTATGAGAAATATCCGCACTCTGCAATGATTGTAAATTTCCAAACGAGGAGGGCAAATCTGTCAGCTTGTTATAGTCCAACTTTAAATTCATTAATGATTTTAAATTGCCGATATTTTTGGGCAATTTGCCGAGTTTATTATTGCTAAGGTTCAGACTTCTGAACTCGCTAAGCGTACAAATCTTCTCGGAAATACTTTCAATCTCATTGCCTTCTGCCTCCAACATTATCAAAAAACGCAGGTTGCCAATTTCATCGGGCAAAGTTTTGATTTCGTTATTATTCAAGTTAAGATATTGTAAATTAGGTAGTTGCTGTATGTCAGTAGGGATTTCAGTGATGTTGTTATTTGATAAATTCAATATTTGAAGCCGTGTAAATTGAAATACTTCTTCGGGAATTTCCGTCAAACCCATGTCATTGAGATTCAGTTTATAAACCTTGTTGGGCGTTAGCATCGCTTCGTAAATTGAGTTAAACTCCTTTTCGCCAACCAAATCATTCTCTTCCAGAAGCGTTTGGGCGTTGGCATTGTGAAAAATTGTGGCAGTAAATGCTATCATCAAAAATTTAAAGTGGGCTGAAAAAAATCTCATATTAAAATTATTTATTTGAAGTTAATCTATCAAGTAAAAAAAAATATTTATATTTGTAACTTGACTTAGTATGATAAAATTTTTCAAAGATAATTAAATCATACGGTATTAAGGACAAAATTATTGAAATTGAAAAGAAACTAACTCATAAACTCATGAATTGTATTATAGTAGATGACGAAAAATCGTCTCGTTTGATATTGGAAAAATACGTTGCGAAAATTGATTTTTTAAACCTTCAAAAATCCTTTGACAACGCTTCGGATGCCTCAAATTATTTGCGTAAGCAGAAAAATATAGACCTTGTTTTCTTGGATATTGAAATGCCCGATATGACTGGCGTAGAGCTACTTGAAGTAAGTGCAAACCTGCCCCAAGTAATCGTTGTTTCAGGAAAAGAGAAGTACGCCATAAATGCAATTTCATACGATGTAGTTGATTATTTATTGAAGCCCATACCATATTCTCGATTTCTGAAAGCAGTTAC
>PDWI01005348.1_pt1 | contig 26820 bp, 27 predicted proteins | sample 1430891 | NCBI WGS metagenome assembly PDWI01 (sample SAMN01162508, study PRJNA174530) | Oral metagenome, whole genome shotgun sequencing project. | biome: Marine environment; feature: Marine mammal; material: Swab sample of the gingival sulcus; isolation source: swab sample of gingival sulcus...
ATGTCAATAGTCCGGCTATTAACAGAAAATTTGTGAAAATTGGTTCTCATTTTCATGGAATTTCGCTTCGATTCCCTAATTATCAAACACGCTCTAACAACATTATTAAATTGCGCTTGGTGTTGTTTCGAATTGTTTTTCATTTCTCGGTATAAGGATTAATAGTCATAACTGCGCAACGTGCCGATTTTACGACTTTTTCTGCTACGCTACCAAACACTAGTCGATTAAAACCCTTATATCCATGAGTACCCATAACGATAACTTGCTCATTTGCCTCGCCCGCATAATTTACAATTTCTTCTGCAATGTCTCCAGATAATACTTGTCCGTTAACAGTAGATACGCCCAAGGCACTGATCTTTTCCCTATGTTTTTTTATAAAGGCGTCCATCTGTTCTTTAGCGGCATTAAGCAAATCTTCTTTCAGCGATAGTAGATCTGCTGGAGGAGTACGCAATGTTGTATAATCTTCAAAACTTTGGGCAACAAAAATTAAGTCAAGGTCTGCTGAAAACTTTCCGGCAATGCACGCGGCTGTAACAAGAATCTTTTCAGCAATATCAGAAAAATCTATGGGAGTTACAACACGTTTGATATTTTCCATACGTGCTCCTTGTCTTTAGGTTTTAAGGCCTATTTCAGTGATTGACGCTTTATACTAAGATCTAATTACACTATACATAATTGGGGGGCGGGAATCTATATCAGATATAAAAAAATATGTTAGGTAATATTTCAAACGTCTTTTAGAGTCTGTTTGATAATTGATGAATCGGCTGCAATCCCATGAAAATGGCTCCAATTCCCCCAAATTTTATGTCAATAGTCCGGCTATTAACAAAAAATTTGTGGAAATTGGTTCTCATTTTCATGAGATTTCGCTTCGATCCCCTAATTACCAAGCAAGCTCTCAGACTCTTGATAATCTTTTTATTCTTTGTTATAGCTTGCTTAAAAAAGGCAGTCTCTGCCGCCTGGTATCACTGAAATTATGGCGGCACATCTTTTCTGACAATATTTCGGAGAAAGCCATGCATCGTGAAAATTATATGAATGCCCTTCGGGAAGATATTGTGGATACCGTAGCCAGGCACCTGACACCGGCAGCCCAGCGGTACGGTTACAGCGATATGCCTCTTGAGACCAATATTAAATGGCGTCCCATGGTGCTGGTCATCGGCAATTATTCATCCGGAAAATCTTCTCTGATCAATGAATTTCTGGGTGCAAATATTCAAGCGACAGGCCAGGCTCCCACAGATGATTCCTTCACGATACTGACCTATGATGATACCGTCCCGGAAACAGAAGGAATCCAGGTGGTGGAACACCGGGACGGCCAGGCCCTGCTCAACGATCCTGAATTCCCTTTTTCCACCCTTCGAAAACACGGGCAGCGATTTGCAGCCCATTTTCAACTGAAAAAAATCAACTCACCTTTTCTGAAAAATGTAGCCATCATTGATACCCCTGGTATGCTTGACAGCATTACCGAACAGGACCGGGGATATGATTATCAGGAAGTTCTTGGGGATCTGGCGCAAAAGGCAGGCCTGGTGCTGGTTCTATTTGACGCCCACAAGGCTGGAACCTTGCGGGAGGCTTATAAAAGCATTCGGGATACCTTGACCGCCCATACCTTTGAAGACCGTATCATCTTTGTGCTCAATCGGATTGATGAGTGTACCTCTTTTAATGATATGTTGCGGGTCTATGGCACCCTGTGCTGGAATCTGTCCCAGATTACCGGACGAAAAGATATCCCCATGATCCGGATGACCTATTCGGCTAATGCAGCCGCCGCCAACAAGAAGCCCGCACCCCAGGCACCATTTCTTCCCCTTCTGGAAAATCAGCGGGAGAATTTGAAACAGACCATTTTACAGACTCCGCGCCGCAGACTGGATCATCTGGCCACCTATGTGGAGATTCACGGGGCGCGTCTGGCCCATTATATTGAAGCACTTTTGGCCTTTGGTCAGGAATTTAGACGCTTTCGTATCAAAAAGTTATTTACCGGATTGATGATCAGCCTTATAGGAGGAGGCCTGATTGCGCTTATCATGATGTTGCTGTCCTTAATAGCCGATCCCACTATCCTGTTGTCCCTGGCCGGGATTGGTGCCGGTCTGATCATGGCGTTATGGCTGGCATTTTCCCAGAAAAAGCTGGAACAGAAATTTCGGACCACCCGGCTGGAAAATCTTGATACCCTCACCCCTATTGACGACCAGACCCGTATAGACAGTTGGAGCGCTATCCGGGATACGGTGTATCAGCATCTGAAAAAAGACAAAGGCAACTATTCCCTTTATGAACTCAAATTAGATCTGTTTGACGTCCAGCAGGTGAATGATAAAGCCACCCTGGAGATTCGGGAGACATTGAGCGATTTTCAGGTGATGTCTGAGGATGATATGAAAGAATGGGGAGAAGACCGTCTGGCCCGTAAAGCTTATGAAAAGGAAATGGCCGATGCCGAGATTATGAAAAACAGTGTCGGGCATATGTACTAATGTGCTAAGATGGCTGGGCTGAAAAGACTTCAGGCATCAAGCATTAAGGCCCAAAGACCAAGCATTAGAGCCTGTTTGATAATTAGGGGATCAAAGTGAAATTTCATGAAAATGAGAACCAATTTTCATGGGATTGCAGCCGATTCATCAATTATCAAACAGGCTCTTACAGCCATAAGGAAGCGATTAAATGAATGCATTGTTGATCATGGTTCTTACGTTTGCAGGTTATTTAGTTATGTACAACCTGTATGGTAGATTCATTGGGAACAAGATTTTCAAACTCACCGCTGAGGTAACCCCTCCCAGTGTTGAGCTGGAGGACGGGGTTGACTACGTTCCCACAAAAAAGGAGGTTATATTTGGCCACCATTTTACCTCCATTGCCGGAACTGGCCCCATTGTCGGCCCGGCGGTCGCCATTATCTGGGGCTGGGTCCCGGCCCTGACCTGGGTCTTTGTGGGCTCCATCTTCATGGGGGCTGTTCACGATTTCGGTGCCCTGATCATTTCCATGAGAAACCAGGGAAAGTCCATTGCCGATTACACGGCTAAGTATGTCAATTCACGGACGCGGTTTTTCTTCTTTTTAATTGTTTTCCTTGAACTGTGGATCGTTATCGCCATTTTCGGCCTGGTGATCGCAGTGGTATTTGCCATGTACCCGGCATCGGTCTTCCCGGTCTGGTTCGAAGTGGCCATTGCCCTGTACCTGGGCCACGCAATCTACAAACAAGGCAAAAGCATCATGACCTGGTCCATTATCGCGGTCATCCTAATGTACGTCACCGTGTATATCGGGGTGTTTATCCCCATTAAAATGCCTGCCGTAGCCGGGATCCCGTCCACAGGGATCTGGACGATTATCCTTTTGATCTATGCCTTTATTGCTTCCACCCTGCCGGTGACCACACTGCTGCAGCCCCGGGATTTCATCAACTCCCACCAGCTGCTCATCGCCATGGCCCTGCTAGTCCTGGGGGTATTATTTTCCGCATTTGGCGGAAATCTTCAGATCGTTGCCCCGGCTGTTCAGACCACACCGGCCCAGGCGCCGCCCATGTGGCCTTTCCTGTTCATTACCATTGCCTGCGGTGCCATTTCAGGTTTTCACTCCCTGGTCTCCTCGGGCACCTCGGCCAAGCAGGTGCGGGATGAGACCGACTCCCTGTTCGTGGGCTACGGATCCATGCTCATGGAAGGTTCACTGTCCACCCTGGTGATCATTGCCGTTTCCGCGGGTATCGGCATGGGCTATGTAACCAAGTCCGGTGAAACCCTGACGGGGGTGGCCGCCTGGACCACCCATTACTCTTCCTGGGCTGCTGCTGCAGGCCTGGGTTCCAAGGTAGGTGCCTTTGTTAACGGTTCTGCCAACATGATCGCTTCCACCGGCCTTCCCAATACCGTTGCGGTTGTGGTCATGGGTGTGTTTGTGGCATCCTTTGCCGGAACCACACTGGATACGGCCACCCGGATTCAGCGCTACATCGTGTCAGAACTGTTCACCACGTTTAAGATGAATTTTCTGACCGAAAAATACATCGCCACCCTGGTTGCTGTGGGTACAGCATTGGCCCTTGCTTTTGCCACAGGTGCGGGCGGAAAAGGCGCGTTGAAACTCTGGCCCCTTTTTGGCGCGGTGAACCAGACCCTGGCAGGGCTTGCCCTGATCATCATTACAGTCTATCTGAAGACCAAGGGCGGTGTGAAGTGGCTTGTTTCCGGTATCCCTGCCGTTCTTATGATGTTCATGACCGTCTGGGCCCTGGTGCTCAACCAGACCAAATTCGGAACCCAGCACAATGCCCTGCTTCAGACCGTAAACGCCATCATCCTGGTGCTTGCCGTCTGGATCGTGGTGGAGGGGATAATCAAGTTCTTCTCCATCTCATCTGACCAGAATTGATATATCCGGCAGGGATTTTTGACAGGTCCCTGTTGTTTTCAGCCCTGCCGCGTTGAACTGGAGTGCTTATGATTGCCCAATTGAAAAAACATTACTTTTTTCTGCTGATTCCCGCCCTTGTTCTTTTTGTCTTTCTTGGTACAGCCCAGGCCCTGGGCATGGCGGCACCAGGACAGCTCCACGTTCCCGGCCCTGTCCAATCTGCTATTTTTATCCTGGCCTCGGGCACGGCCATTGCAGGACCGCTTCTGATACGCACCCTGTTTGCCCATTCCCTCCGGACGAACAAGCCGGTTGAAAAAAAGGCCTTTATGCGTTTTCAGCAGCGCATTCTGAATCTGGGTCTTGTCACGCCTTATCTGGCCTTTGTGGCGGTGTTGTGCGAATTTCTAAAATTGTTTTCAGCCGGCATTGCCCTCATGGCCCTGTATGCAGTCTATTATTATTTCCCGTCTGAAAAACGGATCCGTTTTGACAGCCGTATCTTCAGGGTGGGGTCATGAAAAAAGATCAGGGGGGCTTGGATCTGATCAGGATCCTAAAACAGAGCCTGGTTCGGCTATGGGAGTCTGCCGGTGAAGTGGCCAGGCATAAGGCCGCCACCACCATTGAAGCGGAACTTGAGGAACTTGAGTATATTTTTGCGCTTCTGGTCCAGGGCGCTTTTGTGGGGATGCCGTCACCGCCGGTGCAGATCAGCATGGATCTTCTGCCCCACATGGAAGCAGACCTAACCCTTTTGCTGGAGAGGATGAACACGTCAAACGAGCCTATTTCAAGGCTTTTCTCCGTGTTTGACGTGATGTAAGAATATGGCCGTTAAAACACTTTTTTTCCTTGGCAAAGGCGGGACCGGAAAATCCACGGTATCTGCCCTGGTGTCCCTTGTACTCATGCAAAGGGGCAAAAAGGTACTCTTGGCTTCCTTTGATGACGCCCACAACCAGGGTGATATTTTCCAGACAGCCCTTTCGGACAAGGCCTGCACCCTGGAGCCCTGCCTTGGGGTGCTGCAGATTGACCGGGACAAGGAGATCCAGACCTATCTTGCCAAAACAGCAGACCGGGTCAAGGCCAGTTATACCTACCTGACTGCCTTTAATCTGAACAACTATTTCGACATCCTTAAATTTTCACCGGGCATGGAAGAGTATGCACTGATCACCGCTTTCATGGGCCTTGTGGACGGGTACAGCAACTATGATTATCTGATCATCGACATGCCGCCCACAGCTTTATCTATGCGGTTTTTCAACCTGCCCGGACTCTCTTTGACCTGGGTGAATCACCTGGAAAAGCTGCGTAATGAAATCAATGACCGCAAGGAGATTATTTCCAGGATTAAGTTTGCGGGAAAAGAGTTTGAGCGGGACCGGATTTTAAAACAGATCCAGGAGATCAAAGCCGATTACCTGCGGTTAAACGAAATATTTAAAGATCCGGTCCGGGCAGTCTTTTTTGCAGTGGTGAACCAGGACCGGCTTTCAGTAGCAGAAACCGGCCGCATCATTAAACAGCTTCACACGCTGTCCATTACATTAAAAGGCGTGGTCTGCAATAACCGGGGCACGACCACAGGCACGGGTGAGAAGCCCTTTGATACCCATTTCCCAGACCTTCCGGTGGAAAAAATTCCCTTTTCAACTTCCCCACTCATCGGCATCAATGCCCTTGAGGCTCATATCCGGGCCCATGACCTTACCTTTAACAAATTGATTTAACAACCTGTTTAGCTGTCTGCGGGGTCAGACTCTGCCATATCATTTTTTTTCGTTTTCTATGTAGGCGGCCGAAAAGTTGGCCCCATTGACAATGATTAATGGGACCTTAAATCCAGCTTAGGCACCAAAAAATATGGTTCGATCAACGCATGGGGAAGATATGACAATTTTGCCTTGCGTAGTCCCGGTATGCCAAGATCCTGTTCCCGATTGATATATCGTGCGGTACCTTTTAGAAATTTAGCCGTCTCATAGTTAATCATCTGGGCCGCACCTTTAAAAGCCATATCTGATTTTTCAAAATGAACACCCCAGGTATCAGCGGACAGGGGACTGAAAACAGCAAAGGCGGTAATTTCATCTTTGACCATCAGCATCAGGCCGCTTAAATCCAGATCGTTCCAATGGGAAAAAGCCATGGCCATGGCATCGGATTCATCAACCAAAGAGCGGGGGATAGAAGGCATCCTATCAAGCAGACCCATTCCAAACTGCATCACACGCCTGCAATTCCCCTCATTGATGGGGACGATGGAATAATCTGGATACGCACGCTTAAACTGGGAAATAAGATTTTTTTTCTTATGCAGCTTATTGCCCTTTAACTGCGCTAATTTATCAGTCAGGTAAACATACTCTGCGGCATCACGATCGCTGGTAATACTAAAATACCGATCCAGATCCTGCCACAGATCCACATAGGATTCCGGCACCAGTCCGATGTTACCGGACAGGCCTGCGGTAACGGCCCTTTTTGAAAGGGCAAACAATTCTTCTGGCTCCAGGTCCTCTCCTATTGGCATGAACAAGGTCCTGCTGCGATCATCATGGATAACCAAATTGTTCTTATAAAGAAACCATGAATACCGGTACAGATTCTGCCAGCAGAAAAGATTGGTAAAGCTGTACTCACATGAGCAGGGTAGATAAAGGCTCAGAAAATCAAGGATCAGAGAACGGTTTTCCAGATCAAACTTTCCGGGCTTAAGTATATTCGGTTCGGCCTGTAGATCCTCCACATGGTTGCCAACAATTGGCGGCACATTGTAGGTGGCTGATTCATGGCTATGACATAACATTATTTTTCCTTTATTTTACTATTATTCAAGTTTGAAGGGGATGTGATCCTTCATCTGCCGGAACCCAAGTTTTTCGTAAAACGAACAGGTTCCCGGTTCACCAATCAATCCAATCCAGTCCACACCCCTTTTTTTAAGTTCCTGGATCAGGAAAGTGACAATCAGGGTGCCGATGCCACATTTTCGATAAGCGGAAAGCACCGCAATATCCTGAATATACGCATCGCTGCACAGATCGGAAAGGGCTCTCCCCATTCCAATTAAATTTTTTTGCCAAAAAGCACCGGCAAACAATGCGGATTTTTCAGGAATATGGCGCAAAAATGAATCGGATATTTTATAATCGTCTTGCCACCATCCGGCATCCTGGTATAAGACTTGAAGTTGATCCACAGATACAGTGCGCACAAGTTTTATCTCAAGCCCATTCATTTTTTCTGCTCTCATACCCTTTTGCCTTTCAATATGTTGTCCGCAAAATAGGGAAGCACAAATGCCGCACGATGTACCCCGGAACTATAGTATTTAAGTTGGGATTGAAGCCGTTGTGGCACTGGGCGTGCCGGCTCCACAAGTTCAGGCCCCAAAGATCCCATACACACACCGATGTGACCGCCTGTATATGTGGGAACAATAATGTTTGCATAGGCACATACAGGAAACAAAGACCGGGTAATACCCATCAGCTTTTCAACCCGGTCCGGGTGAAGGAAAAAGGATTCGCCCTGGGTGGCAATCAGCCCGCCGGGTTTAAGCGCATGTTGTAAATCCTGGTAGAATGGGTCTTTAAATAAAACGTCTCCGGGGCCAACCGGGTCCGAGGAATCAACGATAATAACATCATAACAACCAGGGTGTTCCCGGACAAAGGATGCGCCGTCTTTGATATGAACAATAACCCTGGAATCGTCAAACCCACAGGCCATGGACGGCAAAAACCGTTTTGAAACACTGATCACCTCTTCATCAATTTCGCAAAAATCAATGAAGCGGACATGATCATGACGGTTAATCTCACGCAAAACACCGCCGTCTCCCCCGCCGATAACAAGTACATTTTCAGGATTGGGATGGGAAAACAGGGGCAGATGCGCCATCATTTCCTGGTAACTGAATTCATCCCGTTCCGTTAACTGAATGATCCCATCAAGCACCAGCATCCGGCCGTGGGAACGGGTCTGGTACAGGTCAATCTGCTGGAATCTGCTTTTTTTACTGTAAAGAAGTTCATCCACTTTCAGGGAAACGGCAATGCCCTCCCACATGGGACAAATTTCTGAAAACCATCCGTTATGTAGAATACCTGAATATGTCATTGATATTTCGACGGGCTGTTACTGCCTTAAAGCCACCTGCATCTTGTAGTGACTGCCCCGGAAATATGACAGGAAAAATTCTGCCAATTCACGCGGCTCGTATTTATTGCAGGAAAAAATATCCAGGTATACAGCGTGGGTTGCAGGGGCAATATGCCCGGCTATCCCAAATCGTCCATTGGATCCTGTCATGGAAAAACCAGCCACGGTTCCGGTTTCATATAAATAAAACAAAGGGGCTTTTTCTGTATCCATGATACCCAGTTTCCCACATACCTTGTTGACAAAAATTTTTATACAGTCCGGATCTTTAATCATATCAGGACTGCAGTCATATACATCAATGGACGTGGACATCCCCCAAGGGTTTCTATTTTCGTATACTTTTTTCCAGGCTACGGGAAGTGTCTGTCTATCCATTACTTTTTTAGTGTTGTTTGTCATACAACTGCCAGCCCCAGGATGTAGTATCCCCCTGTTTTGATCAGAGGAGATTACAACCCGCTGGGATGAAAATTGTGCTTCTATGGAATGAATCGCTGTGTCCAGATCAATATGGTCCGCACATGTAAAAATATCTACGGCTGCATAATCATGCTCGGGCCAGGCATGAACCGTAAAATGGGATTCGGCGATAATCACCACACCGGACACCCCCTGGGGTTCAAATTGATGAAAGGAACTGCTGATAATTGTGGCCCCGCTTTCCCTGGCCGCTTGAAGCAAAATGGATTCAACTCCGTTCTTATCGATCAGAACATCAGATGCGCAATCATAATATTCAATGGTAATATGCCGTCCCAGGGCAAAACCTGGATCACGATGACAGACGACCTGTTTTTTATTTTTATCAAGCAATGTTTACCAGGGCAATTAGTATAGTTCCATCACAGAGGAAAATCTTTGAAATTGCGTTTCCCTTGGCAGATTTTTCTCTTTAAGCCGTTCAATCATGGATGACGTATTAAAACGCAGATATGGATTGACCTTTAGTTCTTCGGACATGCGGGAAACAACATGATCCGGATTATAAGAAGACAGGTACCCGTCTAAATCCGGGTTATCCGGTTCAATGATTTTGGCATATTTCAAAGAATCAAGTACATAATCGTGTCCGGCATAAACCAGTGTTTCGCCGGGCAGGGCCATCAGCAGCGTCAAAGAATTAAAAAAGGATTCAAGATCCCCTGAAAAACAATTGCCAACCGTGGCATTGAACAAGGTATCACCGGTTATAATAAACCCTTCACCTTTGAAACAAAGAGAATCCATGGTATGTCCGGGGGTCAGCATTACCTCAAGTCCGGTTGTATCTTTAAGGTCAAGAACCTGACCATGTGAAAGCGTTGTACAGTCAATGAACTGGGCGTTCGTTCTGCTCAGAAGGGCGTTGTTTCCCTGGGTATGATCCGCATGGGTATGGGTGTTGGTAACAATGTCAATGGGGATGTTTTTTTCTGTGGCAAATTTCACCATATCCCCCGGCGCCCCGGGGTCAATGGCAATACAGGATTTTTCACTGTAAGCCAGGTAACCCATATTGTCTGCACCGTATTTAAACTGTTGAATATCCAAACATTCAATCCTTTTTTAAAATATTTTATCACTCCCAAAGGCACCTGCATCCCCATCCTGGTCCGGACCGCCTTCCAGGAGGGCATCATCATACATGAGAACACGATTGCCATTCATGAACTTAAGGCCCATGATCAGAATTAAAGCTCCCAAAACTGCGCCGGATTTTAAGTCGCCATCAAGGCACGCCAATGGACGCATATTCGATATATGTGTCCGTTGGCGTAACGCCGAGGGCGGCTTAAAAGACAAGCTTCAGTATAATCGCCATTGTCTTCTTCCGAAAACTCATAAATTTCCTCATGCTCTTCGATCAGGTCCCTGAGATCATCGTTCATTTCAGACTGGGCATAAAAATCGGCTTCATATGCATCAATGATGTTTTCATACAGCTCATATAACTCAAATGCCTCAAGGGCATCAAAAATAGTCATTTTTTTTGCCATAGTTAATCTCCCGGATTTTATTTAAACTTCTATGATAATAATGGTTTTATGATTGTCAATTAACCCGGATTGAAACTATTTTTAACGTTTTTTGTCAGATTTTTTACTTTGGTAATCTGCCAATGCCCGATAGAATCCGCCAACAGAAAGCTCAGCACAATGATAGTGGTCTTCAGGCAGAGTTTGAAGATAATCAATAATCATTTCCGGAGTAATATTCCACACATTATCAATGGAATGGCCCAAGGCAAGACTTACCACGGTATTGCAGCATGCCGCCGTATACACGCAGCCATCAAAGTCAAAGGAGATAGAACTTAAGCAATTATTGTGGTCGACCATGATAAAAAACTCTACACTGTCGCCACACACCCCGGTCCGGGTCCCGTATCCATCGGGATTTTCAAGCCGTTCTCTGAAGCCTGCTTCATAGGCCATTTCAATCAATGTAATAGAATGAACGTTCCAAAAATCCTGGTCTTCCATCAGAATAACACTCCTTCAACCGTATCTATAATATAATTAAAATAAAACAAACCGGACAGGAGATCCTGCCCGGTCTGCTTTGATTTTAGGCCCATGATCAGAATAAGACCTCCCATCTACTTGTCTTTTAAGTCGCCCTCGGCGTTACGCCAACGGACACATGTATCGAATATGCGTCCATTGGCGTGCCTTGATGGCGACTTAAAATCCGGCGCAGCTTTGGGAGCTTTAATTCTGACCATGGGCCTTAAACATGTTGAAGCCGCTTGGCCTTGTGTCGGCAAAAAAGCTAGATCAACATGTCATGCGTTACACCTGGGGTCTAGGGGAAAGCCCTGCACCTTCTACCAGTTCAGGTACCTTTTCTTCCCATTCAATGGCCATAATATGAAACCCTTTTACGCCCTTGCATTCCTTAAGGCGCTGCATCTGCTCAATGGCCATTTTGATACCTTCTTGGGGCTGTTTGTCTTTTTCAACACCGCTAAGACGGTCAATCACCTCATCAGGAATATCCATGCCAGGCACCTTGTTCTTCATATATTTGGCCATACCCAAGGATTTCATGGGAGTGATGCCGGCAAGGATAGCCACTTTCTGATCCAGTCCACGGTCAACGACCTGTTTCATCCACTTTTCAAACTTAGCCGTGTTAAAGATACACTGGGTTTGGATGAAATCCACACCCGCCGCCACTTTTTTGGCAAGACGCATCACACGAAGTTCAAACGGATCAGCAAAGGGGTTGGCCGCCGCACCAATAAACATTCTGGGCGCACCCTTAATTTCGGCTCCCCCTTGGAATATGCCCTCATCGCGCATATCTTTGACCATTTTAATCATATTGGTCGAGTCAATATCATATACGGGCTTAGCCATGGGATGGTCGCCAAACTGAGGATGGTCACCGGACAGGCAAAGCATGGTGTTGCAACCAAGGGCGTAAGCCCCGAGGATGTCTGACTGCATGGCAAGGCGGTTTCTATCCCTGGCAACCATCTGGATAATGGGGTCAAGCCCCATCTGTTTAATTGCGATGCCGGCGGCAATGGAGGACATCCTGACCATGGCGGTCTGATTATCTGTAATATTGATGCCGTCCACATGATCTTTGATCAGGTTGGCTTTTTCTTTGACAATGTCAATATTGCAGCCTCTGGGAGGACCCACTTCAGAGGTTACAGCCAGCTGGCCTGAGGCCAGTACTTTTTCCAGTCTGCTTTCAGTCTTCATTATGCATTGTCCTCCGTGATAATTTTGGATGCCAAATCTTCCCGGATAATCTTTCTCGGGCCGCCGCCGCCTGCAGGCCGCCAGTCCTTAGCCGCCACCAGGTCTTCATAGCGCTCCTGGATACCCAGTTGAACCAGGCGGTTCCAGATCAATTGCCATGCACAATCCACATCCTGGCTGATCTCACATTTACCGCTGGAGTTGCCGCCGCAGGGGCCGTTCATCAGGCTTTTTGAGCAGCGCACAACAGGACAGATACCGCCGGTAATGCCTAGCATACAATCACCACAGCCCATACAGCGCTCGGCCCAGATTCCCTGGCTTTCGGACGCGCCCATGAACGTGGTATTCACACCCGGAAAAACCGGAATCGGATATTTGATCGCAACGGTTTGAATGCCGCAGCCGCAGGCCATGGAAACAATGGCATCCACCTGGCCGGCCAGTTCCTCAAGCTTCTGAACATATTCCGGATCGCACTGACGTTCCAAGGTGTGTTCTAACACCTCAAGTTTTTTACCTTCTTTGGCACTGTGCAGACGAAGAGAGGAACTCAACAGCCCCACCTCTTTTCTGCCGCCTGCTGCACAAACGGTAACACATTCGTTGCAGCCAACCACAAGTATTTTTTCGTAGGGCGCAATATACCCGAAAATTTCCTGCAGGGGTTTTCTTTGTGCTGTTATCATGTTTTATTCTCCAAAATTTTATATAAAAAATAACCCATTAAATTTTTTTATCTGTTTATATGAAAGAACTAAGCAAACCTATTTGGTCTTTCATTGTTTGTTGTGGACAGACCTCGGTGAAAGACCAGGTCGGCCCATGGGCCGTTCGTCAGGCAGCAAAGGGTATGCAACACATTTTACATTGCATTGACCACTTTTTTAACCAGCCTTTCTTGCTGCCTGGCTTGTCGGGCTTGGCCCCAGGGCTTTAATCTTCTCAGTAAATTCTTTGGCAGCCTGAGCAAATTGTTGCCCCATGCCTGCGGAAAAGTGCATCATGCCCACACGTTCGGGTTCCCAGCCCACAGTCTCAAGTTCCCTTTTGATCTGATCGACATGGGCTGCTGCACGTAAGTTGCCTTTTTTAAAATGGCAGTCCCCTTCCAGACAGCCTGCCACATATACACCATCCGCACCTTTTTCAAGGGCTTTCATCAGGTGAATGGCGTCCACTTTGCCGGTGCAGGGCACCCGTATGATTTTTACATTGGACGGATATGAGATCCGCCTGGTGCCGGCCATGTCTGCTGCGGTATATGCACAATAATGACAGCAAAAGGCCACGATTTCAGGTTCAAAATTACTCATTAGTTATACCTCTCAAATAAACCATCAAGTTTAGCCAGTATCTGGTCATCTTCCCAGGCCGTTAATTGAATGGCCTTGGCCGGACACTCTGCAACACAGATACCGCAGCCCTGGCACTTGGCCGGATCGATTTCTGAGTGCCGTTCATCATTGATAAAGGGAACATTATAAGGGCAGGCCCTGACACAGATCAGACAGACCGCACATTTGACCGGATGAACCGTGGCATAGGCAGCGCCCAGGGTGATCTCTTTGTTGGCCAGCATGGTTCTGGCTCTGCCGGCAACGGCATGGGCCTGGGTAATGCTTTCACGGATCACTTTGGGTGATTGGGCTGTACCGGCCACGAAGAAACCGCGAAGGGCCATGTCAATGGGTTTGAGCTTCACATGGTCTTCCAGGAAAAAACCATCCTCGGTTTTGGGCAGGTTGAACAGACGTGCAAGTTCATCTGTGGTATCCTCATTGGCAACCAAACCGGTACTTAAAACCACGCAGTCAGCTTCAATGTCAAGATCCTGTCCCAGAACAAAGTCATGGGTGCGGACAATGGGCTTGCCTTCTTCTTCCCGGACAACAGGACGGTGGTCAAGGTCAAAACGGATGAACTTCACACCTTTATTCCGGGCTTCTTTATAATAATCTTCCCAGAATCCGTAAGTCCGCATATCCCTGTAAAGTACAAAAATTTCAATATTCGGATTGATTTCGAGAAGACGCAGTGCATTTTTAACAGATGCCTGGCAGCAGAGCCGTGAACAATTGGGATTATCTGCTTCCCTGGAACCGGCGCATTGGATCATCACCACCTGCTTCATCTCTTTGATTTTGCTTTCGTTATTTTGAAGGAGGGCGTCAAGATAAAGCTGGTTTATGACATTGTCAAGCTTGCCCAGGCCGTAAACGTCCGGACGGTTGGGTGTTGCACCTGTGGCAAGGATAGTGACCCCGTGCTCAATCTGTTCACGGATATTACCCGGGCCTATTTTAATGCCGGTGGTAAACCTGCCGGGCACGCCTTTGTGATCTACAACCACAGCGCTGGTATACACCTTGATGTTTTTATGGTTAGAGACCTTGTCCAGAAGATCCTTCATAAAGGCTGCCACATCATCACCTTCAATGGTTCGGGACAGGTTCAGGGCAACGCCGCCAAGCCTGGATCTCTTTTCAACCAGGTAGGTGAGCACACCCTGTTCAGCCAGTTCAAGCGCAGCTGTCATGCCTGTGACACCGCCGCCTACAACAAGTGCATTCTGGTTTGTGGGAAGCATATTTTCCGCCAGAGGTCTGGCTTTTCTGACGCCGGAGATGCCGATCTGAACCAGCTGAAAGGCTTTTTCCAGGGCTTTGGCTGGGTCATTATGGGCCCAGGCATTCTGGTCTCTCAAGTTAACCATCTCAAGGAGGTAGGGGTTGAGCCCTGCACGCCTGAGCATATCCTGGAACATCATCTCCTGAGTCCGCGGGGAACCGGCGCCAATGACCACCCGGTTCAGATTATGGTCTTTGATCAGGACCTCAATCTTTTCCATGGATTCAAAGGAACAGGTCAGTTTAAACGCCTCTGCCACGGCCACGTCGGGATTGGCTTTGGCATTTTCCAGGATTTGATCAATATCCATGGCCTTGCCAATGTCTCCGTCACAGTCAACAACAAAAAAACCGATTTTCGGATCTTGGCCGTTAACATCTTTTTGGGGCGGATAGGGATTGGCATCGTCAACCCATTCGGCACTTTCCACGGCCATGCCTGCGATGGAGGCGGCAGCAGATGCCTGGACCATGGTTTCCGGAATATCCTTGGGACTTTCAAAAACACCGCAGACATACACACCGTCTTTGGAGGTTCTCACAGGATCCATGGTGCCGGATTTTGCAAAATTGTGTTCGTTCAGGTCAATGCCCAGTGTGTCCGCCAGCGCAATGGTTTTCTGGTTGGGTCTGAAACCGGTGGAGAGTACAACCATGTCAAATGTTTCTTTTTCCATGGCTGACAGCTCTTCCTGGGCGTAGGTAATCTCAAGGGATTTATCAGGCAGTTCAACGATGGTATGGGGTTTACATCGGATTAAACGGATACCGAAATCTTCTCTGGCGCGGTTGTAGTACTGCTCATAGTCCTTACCATAGGTCCGCATGTCCATAAAGAAGATGGTCGTTTCAATATCATGACCAAAACGCTCTTTGGTTACCATGGCCTCTTTAAGGGCATACATGCAGCATACACTTGAACAGTAGGGAACATCGTGCCGGTTAATCCCCCTGGAACCAACACATTGTATCCAGGCCACTTTTTTCGGCCGCTGCTGATCTGATTTTCTAACCAGATTACCCTGGAACGGCCCGGATGCGGACATAATCCGTTCATATTCAAGGCCAGGGAGTACATTGTCAAATTCACCACTGCCAAAATTATCCAGGACACTTGAGTCAAACATCTGTGCGCCAACACTAAGGACGACAGATCCGACTTTGATCTCGACTTCCTGGCCATTGTCGTCAGGCACAATGGCGCCGGCTTTACAGACCGCTTTGAGGGCTTCCACATCATCTACTTTTTCCATATCAATGGAATAGGCATAGGGTGTGGACTGGGGATACCGCATACAGGTAGGCGCCCTTGGGTCAAGCCCCGGGGTAAATCTGACGGCTTCTGGAAATTTTTTCAAACACTCACCGCAGGCTGTACATTTGTCAATGTCAATGAATCGGGGAGCGGTTCTTAATGTGGCCGTAAAATCACCGGCCTCTCCGGACAGACTGGTGAGCTCTGTCATGGTGCTGACCTGAAGAAACTTTTCCCTGGCTGTTGCGGACAGGTGGGGAGCAACTGTACACAAATCGCAATTGTTGGTTGGAAAAGTGCGGTCCAGCTGGGTCATTAATCCACCAATGGCATAGTCGGAATCAATGAGCAGGACCTTTTTCCGGGATTCGGAAAGATCAATGGCTGCCTTGATGCCGCCAACGCCACCGCCAATGACGAGCACGCGTTTTTCGTCTTGTTTAATTTTTTGCATGTGTAACCTTAACGTTATCAGTTAATATCCATGTGTATCCATCTTCTGTAAACGTATATCAAGCACCAAACAGGCAATGGATGCTTTCTTGCCTAGATCATCAACGGATTGTGCCTATTTCCTGCTGTACCGGTGTTGCAGACACTGGTGTATCTGTATACCAACGTGTAACAGCGAAATGGTCCTAAATTTGTCGACTGCGGGTATCAAAAAGGGCGTGTTGCTCTCTTCCAAAGCGATCATCGCAATAGCCGATCTCTTGAGAACAAGTTTTTTTCGAAAACTCATAGCCAATATTCCTATCTAAATTTAATGCTGCCCGATCTGGCATTGAGCAGTCAGAACCAGGTACCCCAAGGCACGGTGGAACTGCTATCTACCTATATTTTATTTAACAAAAGATTCTATAGCAGATAATAAATCACATGTAAAATGATTACTTATTCTGGAAAAATAAGATGGTCCAGAACAAGCCCGTAAAATTTTGAGCCCTGTCCGTGCAGAACAGGCAGAAAAACCCATCCAAGCTGAAAAGCACAATGACGGCATATTCCAATGCACCATTGGTATCCGGGATACCATGAAAACTCGCTGGAGGGTTCTGATCCTTGGCGACAACCTGGGGCTGCGGCAAAACAACCGATCTCAAACACATGGCCGGCCGGATTGGCAAAGGTTTGGGAAAACCCATGTTCTGAATGGATGGCGAATTCAGGTTTTGTCACAACGGCATTGCAGTTTTTGCACAAAATAACCGGTTCAGCACCCTGGTCAAATTCAGGTGTACTTTTTTCCTGTGTTTGCCTGTCGGTCGTTTTACAGATCAGTGCCACTGCCATGTGTTTTTTTGTCTTTATCTATATAATATAAGGTAGCGCCTACCGGAGCAAATGAAAGAAAAAGGATATTCATCCAGGGCACAAGGAACAACAGACCAAACCCGATGTGGAAAAATAAATTCTTCCTTAGGAATTCAAACCGTTCTTTAAACGGCACCATACGCCTGGCAGGAACAAGGTCGGTATTGTCCCAGGCCAGGAAAACACCTGCCAGCACCGATGAGACGGCGATAACGCCAAGACTTACAGGGGTAAACAGCCCTAAAATCATCAGGGCAACCGATATCAGTACAGGCACCACAGCTCTGGGGATTTCCTGGCGAATCAGATACAAGAACAATCCGAATATGGATGTATGATTACCCGGGGCTTGCTGTCCAAGCACCATCCGTTCTGTGATCCGGGACATATAATCCATGATGAAAATACAGAAAAAAATCTGGGAAATCAGATAGGAGGCCAGCATGGAAAATCCCAGCAGAATAAATGTCAGAACCCATGAGATCATGTGCCACAGCCAGATCAACCACCTTGACTCGGGCATTTGCCATATCATGGAAAAAATATCATTATGCCAGTAAAGCACCATGCCGGCCAAAACAAGGGTTAAAACCAAGATCACGGCAAATCTTATCAGTCCGAGCATTAAAAGTGACGGTGTTCTTAACGCCAGGACAAGCCCCTTGATATTATATTGAATGCCTGCAATCAATCCCATATTTTTTTCCTTGAAACGCCAAACTTTTATTTTTTTCAATTGAAACCTGTTGGGTGCATGAATATATTAAATCTATCATTAGACGACTATCGCTGTGTGCCCTTTTGCCTTGCATATCCGGCCAAAGAACATTTGTAATATTCAGTTTAGGCCCATGATCAAAATAAAATCGCCCATCTACTTGTCTTTTAAGCCACTCTCGGCGTTACCCCAAAGGACACATATAACCAATATGCCTGCCTTGAGGGTGACTTAAAATCCGGCGTATCTGTGGCAGATTTAATTTTGATCATGGGCCTTAAATACAATTTTTTACTATACTTGGATCTATTTTTCAATTTTACATAAGGATATTTGCATTGAAAACAGTTTATGTGGATGGGAAATTTCTGCCCTGGGACAAAGCAATGATCCCTGTGGACGATCTGGCCGTACTCAGGGGCTATGCAGTCTGTGACATTATCAGAACCATTGGAGGCAGGCCATACTGCCTTGACGCGCATATTGACCGGTTTTTGTCATCGGCTGAAAAAATCGGTCTTACACCGGCATGGACCCAAGAAGAGATCAAGGAGATTGTTTTTAACGTCATTGAAAAAAATGACCCTATGGATGAGGCCAATATCCGCATCCTTTTGACAGGGGGATCCAGCCCTGATTTTTTCAACCCGGTGGGTACTCCCAGGCTCCTTATTCTGATGACGGATCTGCCAGCCCTGCCTGCCCATTGGTATACAAAGGGGATAAAGGTGATCACCTTTGCCCAGCAGCGTGTGCTCCCTGATGCCAAAATCACCAATTACATCCCTGCGGTGCTGGCGTTGAAGCAAGCAAGGGCCCATGACGCTGTGGAGGCAATTTATATCACCCAGGACAAAATGGTTCTCGAAGGCACCACCAGTAATCTGTTTGCTCTGATTGACGGCACCCTGGTTACCCCTGCAAAAGGGGTGCTCAAGGGCATTACCCGCAGCATCGTCCTCTCCCTTGGGAAAAAGCTGTTTCCCGTATCTGAACAGGATCTTTCCCTGGACACCCTGCTGTCTGCCTCCGAACTTTTCATCACCGGAACCAACAAAGGCATTGTGCCTGTGATTCAGGTGGATGATTCTATCATCGGCTCCGGCATGCCCGGCCCCGGCACCAGAGCCTTGATGTCGGCAATGGCAGATCAGCAGGCCAACGGATGTGATTCACCGCCGGTCAGGGGTATGTGACGGGTAGTATCTGGCACACCAGCTCCAGAAGATGGACTGCCCTGGCAGGAATCTTTTCCCGGTTCAGGCTGTCCTGGAGCTGGATCAGGCATCCGGGACAAGCCGTTGCCACAATTTGGGCCCCGCTTTGGGCAACATGGTTCGCCTTTTGGCTGCCGATCTTTTGACTGGTTTCATAATGATGTACGGAAAAAGTGCCCCCCAGACCGCAACAGGTTGCCGCATCGGTCATCTCAACATAGTCGACCTGGGGCAACGCAGAGAGCAATTGCCTGGGAGACCGGGTCAACCCATGATTTCGCAGATGGCAGGGGTCGTGATAGGTGACCTGAATCCGCTCCTCTGATCGGGGAAGAGATGCCAGCCTGTCTGCCAGGTCCATATCCATCAGAAACGTCATGATGTTCCGGGTTTTTTCGGCAAAGGGCTGATACTCCGCCCCCAGGGTGGGGTACGTCCCGGCCAGGGCACCGTGGCAGGAGGCACAGGCCGTAAGTATATGGTCAAAGGCGTGGGGCTTCAAAGCCTTTAAATTTACCTTGGCAAGGGTTTCCACCGCATCTTGCGCACCGGCGGACAGGGCGGGAAGTCCACAGCACCCCTGTTCATCGGTGAGGGTCACATGGATATCCATGAAGTTGAGAATACGCACCAGGCACTCACCGATTTCAGGATAAAGATAATTGATACCGCAGCCGGCGAAAAAAAGGACGCCTGAACTTGTTGACGGGGAAACCGTCTGGCGGATATCCCGCTTCAAAAAGGGCTTGAACGACGGCTTGGGTATGGTGCGCTCATTGGGGACACCCGGCACAGGAAATCGTAGTTTCAAGCCGCTTGTCTCAGGAACCTGCCGGCACAAAAGCCGGGAAGCCAGATGACCGCTTTGACTTATCCACCCCATGACCTTTTTATGTGTAAGCAAGGCTGCCACACCTCTTCCAAATCCGGATAAGCCATTTTTCCGGGCCACTTCCATACGGGCCGCTGCCACAATCTCCGGCGTGGGCACCTGGTTGGGGCACAGGTGTGTGCAGCTGCCGCACAGCAGGCACTGGGACAGATCATGGAGCAGTCTGTCTTCGGGGAAAACCTGCCCATCCATCATGGCCCGGGCAAGGGCAATTTTCCCCCGGGCCACACCGCCTTCATGGTTCTCGGCCTTGAACACCGGACATGTGGCCCGGCAGGCCCCGCACTGAACACAGGCCTGGCTCCACGCCCGGTATTGTTCCAGATCCTTCATTGCATAGCTCCGGGAAGCGGACAGACATCGCCTGAAAAAATCTTGCCCGGATTGAGAATATTATTCGGGTCCAGCGCTTTTTTAAGCGTTTGCATGTAGCGGATAGACGCATTAGACAACTCAAGGGAAAGATAGGGCGCCTTCATGATGCCGACACCGTGTTCTCCGCTCATGGTTCCGCCCAACGCCAGAGTGGCCCGGAACAATGCTTCAATAGCAAGTTCTGCATCGGCCATTTGTTCTGCATCGTCTTTGTTTGCCATGATATTGACGTGAATATTTCCGTCTCCGGCATGGCCAAAGTTTACGATGGGCAGGTTATATTGCTCGGAAATCTGCTCAATTCGGCGGATCATCTCGGGCAGCTTTGACCTGGGCACACAGATATCTTCGTTAAACTTTTCCAGCCCAAGCTTTTTCAATGAAGGAGAAATCGCCCTGCGGATATTCCAGATCTCTTCGCTATCCTCAAAGCTATTGGCGACCCGGTTCTCCAAAACGCCCAGAGATTTGATCACCTTTAAAATTCTTTGGGCCTGCTGATCCAGAAACGCCCTGTCCCCGTCCACCTCTATAATCAGGGCTGCTTGGGCATCTTCCGGCATGGAGAGTCCTGCGGTCTGCCTCAGGCAATCAAGGGTCCGGCTGTCCATAAATTCCAAGGTGGCGGGAATGATTTTTTCACGAATAATGGCGGATACGGCCTTGGCAGCACCGTCAATGGCATCAAACACCACCAGCATAGTCTTCTTGGCCTGGGGTTTGGGAAGCAGCTTGAGAATGATCTTTGTAATAACAGCCAACGTGCCCTCCGAACCGCAAAAAAGCTTGGTCAGGTCGTAGCCCACCACCCCTTTCATGGTGGTACCGCCGGTTTCTATCAAATCACCTGTAGGTGTCACCACCTCCAGACCGATGACATAATCCTTTGTCACACCGTACTTGACACACCGGGGACCGCCTGCGCATTCGGCCACATTTCCGCCCAGGCTGGAGACTTTCAGGGAGGCCGGGTCCGGGGGGTAAAACAACCCTAACGCCTCCACCGCCTTTTGAAAATCCCCGGTTACCACACCGGGCTCCACCACGGCCACAAGGTTTTCCTGGTCAATCTCCAGGATTCGGTTCATCCGGTTCATTCCCATAACCATACCCCCATTGACCGGCAGTGCACCGCCGGTCAATCCGCTGCCAGCCCCTCTGGGGTAAACCGGGATGCGGTGGGTGTGGGCAATTTTCATAATCGCGGATACGGTTTGGGCATTGGCCGGATGGACCACAACATCCGGAAAAAATTGCTTGCGTGTGGCATCATAGCTGTACAAAATACGATCGGTCTTGTCACAGCTTACGAATTTGATACCGCAGATCTCTTTGAGTTCCCGGATTACGTCTTCAGTTATCATAAAACAGCTCCCTATTTTACGGTGTATGACCTTTCCACTGAGAAAAGTTGCCCCGATATCCATGAACCCTGGTAGCATATCACAACCCCTTGCCTTTATCACGCTGATTGTTGTGTCTTTAATAGCAAAAAAGAGTTATTCAAGAAAAACAAACTGAGCAATATAGATAAATAAAAAAAAAGGGGGGGGCAAAATCTGATAAAAAAATACTCACCGAATGTTACTGTTACAAATTCTGGTCTAATTTGTTTTTTTGGTGGGGAATGGACTACGGACCAGTTTGAGAGAGGATTGAGGAAGGGGGCATCAAGGCCGTTCGCTTCGCTATATTATTATCGGCATTGTGGTGGCTGGGGCCGCCTCATCATTATTTGGTTCCTCTTAACGCTTGTTTGTTCATTACATATTACGTTCAAAGCCCCCTTTCTCAATTTCTTGAATAAGGGGGCTCTTTTCGGTTAGGGCATACCTATCGGAAGAACTTCTTTGTTATATTGTTCGTTCAACACTTCTGCCATAGCTAGATAAATAGCACTGAATCCACAGATGATACCTTCATATCCAGCAATTTTTCCAATTAGATGGGAACCTGTCCAATCTTTAATTGCAAGAAGAAAAAACAATACCGTCAGGGATGCAAAAATGAATTGAAGTGCTTTGTTGGATTTTAATGTTCCAAAAAACATGAACATTGTAAAAAGCCCCCACATTAACAAATAGCAGGCCATGTATTTTAAGGGCGTTGGATCTATCCAGCCGAATTTGGGCATCAAAATCAGTGCCACCAGGGTCAACCAAAAAAGGCCATAGGATATAAATGCCGTAAGGCCAAAAGTGTTACCTTTTTTAAATTCAAGAATACCGGCGATAATCTGGGCCACACCTCCATAAAAAATTCCCATTGCCAGAATCATGGAACTGATTCCAAAAAAACCGGCATTATGAATGTTCAAAAGCACAGTCGTCATTCCGAATCCCATTAGTCCGAGAGGTCCCGGATTTGCCAATGTCTCTTCTCTCATTTTCTTCTCCCATTTACAACTGATTAAAAAAAACTGCAAAAACACTCCTCTTAAACAGAACTTTTCTGCCAACCGGCTCGAAGAAGCCACGCCACTTCAGCCCGTCGGGCGGTTAACAAAAACGTTCAAACCCTCTGTAATCTTTTTTAGTCTCTATTCCTACAAATTCTAAAACAACAAAAAAATTTAGAAACAACAAACAATATTCATTTAAGAATTTAGTAAATATTTGCAGCAATGCAACAGCGGTTCTCAGTGAAAAAACTCTGAAAGCCTCGTCAACACTGAATTTACTATAAAAAATTTTACGAACAAGCAAAGTAATTATCATAAACAATAACAAATAGTTAGGGTTTCGCCGAGAATTGCTGGCAATGCAGTAACCACTGTGCCTTACTAGTTATAGCAATCACTGTGCCACCACTTGGTTTTGGCGTCGTCAAGCCGGTTTATTGCACCAAAGAAGTCCCCCAGACCTCCCCATTATTATTAAAAATAAGCCGCATAATTTAATTTTGATAAAAAGAAAGGGCCGCTGATGAGGGAGGCAAACGGAAAAAACAATGTTAAAGACACGATTGACCCAAAAGAAACATACAAGCACACAATATACTGAAATACTGAAATTAAAATGAATGGGCGTTTTTATCTCATTTTGGGTTAAGTCTGTATCCGACAGCATTTTGTTATATAATCACTGATCAACGTACGTTAATCCCAATGGAAAGCGCCTTATTTAGAACGCGTTTCATTGGGATAGGAAAAGAAAATAGGTAATCAGATTTTGTCAAATTATTATGACAAGGCGTTTATGAGCCCATGGGACATGATTTTTCGATAGAGTGTCCTGCGGGAAATACCCAATTTTTCGGCAGCGTTCTCCCTGTGCCACCGACAGCGATTAAGGACCGAAAGAATAAGCTGTTTCTCGAACTGGGCAACGGCATCTGTGAGTGGAAGATCCGTGACGGAATCAGAAACGCCAATAACTCCCGAGGGGGGCGGCGGCATAGCAGGGGGGGCAATATCTCGAAGAGACATGAAATCAAGATTGTTAAAGGTAACGTACCGGCGCAGAACATTCTGCAGTTCCCTGACATTTCCGGGCCACTGGTAGTTATAGAGCGCTTTGATCTCTTTTCCGGGCAAGGCATCAAAGCGAAGGGATGAATCCATCTGACGGAAAAAATAATCTGCAAGAAGGGCAAGATCCTCCTTGCGCTCACGCAGCGGCGGAATATCTATAGGGATCACATATAAACGGTAAAAAAAATCGCTGCGAATCCTGCCTTTTTGAACCTCCTCCCATAGATTCTGGTTGCTGGCGGCAACAATCCTGAAATCGGAATAAAGGACTTCCGTACTCCCGACCGGCGAATATCCGCCGCCTTCTATGGCCCGCAAAAGTTTGACCTGCATGTTCAAGGAGAGCTCTCCCACTTCATCAAGAAATAAGGTACCGCCCTGCATATTGCACAAAAAGCCCTTTTTGTCACTATAAGCACCGGTAAAGGCACCTTTCACATGACCAAAAAACTCATTTTCCAGAAGAGATTCAGAAATGGCGCCACAGTTAACCGGGATAAACGGTGTGTTTTTTCTTTGGCTGGTATCATGTATAGCCCTTGCAACCAACTCTTTTCCCACCCCGGATTCTCCATGGATAACGACACTGTCAGAACTGGCGGCTGCCCGTAGAATCACCTCATAGACCGCCTGCATTTTCTGACTTTTGCCGATGATATTGCAGAACCTGAAGCGGTCACCCATTAAGGGTTGTAGCAGCGAACAGTCTTGCCGAAGAGATTTGGATTCTGGCTTCATGGCGTCTTCCTGCATTTTGCGAAGCGTTATCTCCTGAAGGGTTGTGATCGCGCCTGTAATGTTGCCCGCGCCATCAAAAACAGGGGCCGCCATACAATGGATATATCTTGGTTTCCCGTTAAAATTTTCAAAGTAGTCTGTTGCTTCCCAGGCATTAGGCACAATGCTGGACTGAGCCGGATTTTTTGTTTCGTATATTTCAAGAAATTTTTCATAATCCTGCTCGACAACAAGATCTGCCAGAACAGGCCGTTTTTTAGAATAAAAAATCTTCCACTGATTGTCTGTGCCGACAATCTCCTCGGCGGAAATACCGGTAAGCACTTCACAGGATCTGTTCCAGATTGTCACCCTGTGGTCGGTCCCTATGGCAAACTGGGCAATCGGCGTATATTCAAGCACAATAACTCCGTCTCCGGGTTTTTAGCTTTTCTAACTATTCAAGGAAAACCCATCTGATTTGTGTATACAAATATCTACTGAAAATACACTTGTCAACGCTAATTTTTCCCTTGTTTTATAGACTATTTCCATACGCCTCTTTGATATGCTCCTCGTGAGTCGTAAGTTTTTTTTAAAAAAAAGCATGACATTTAAAAATGGAAGGAGCATTTTAAGGTCTTTTAGTGTCGTGAATGACCAAACTCAAACAGAAAAGGACCCAAAATGCTCAATTATATTTATCAGACTCTGAGATTTTTCCGCAATGCTTTTCCAAGAAATATTACCTGGCTCATGTTTTGTATGGTAGTTCTTGGGTTTATCGGAGCCTCAGAAATGATTGGTGTTACATCTTTTTGCCGATTTTGGTGTCTGAACACAACTGGTTATTATGCTTTTCTCCATTTTTTTCGATCATCAACATGGTCTCTTGATAAGGTTACTGAATACTGGAATAGATTTGTCCTTTCCCAGAATGAAACGGTGAAATCCAATGGTCGTGTGGTTTTGCAGGCAGACCATACCTATGTCCCTGAGGATGGGCGTCAAATGCCTTGTGTTGCCACCTTGCATCAACATTCAGAGACCCAAAGCAAACCATCTTATTTCCGGGGTCATTGCTGGGGAGCTATAGGCATACTGATTGGATCTATGGCCCCTCCTTTTTGTACACCCTTATCTCTTCAAATCCATCAAGGGCTCATTCACGTAAATGATGACGACAACATTGAGGACAGCACAGAGACGCTGGGAACCAGAATTGTTCAAATGGCGATAGATTTTGCCATGAAACATAGTGTTTACTGCATCCTTACTCTGGATGCTTTTTCCCCTAGTGCCAGTGTCTTCAAATTGGCTGGTTCTGTTCTCTGTGTCTGGCACCAAGTGCCACTGATTACGCTGATTATAAGAGCAAAAAAGAACTGTGTGGCTTATTTCGAAGCACAGACACAGCAAAAAAAAGGCCCAGGTCGACCACCAAAGTATGGTGAAAAAGTACGGTTATCAGACCTATTTGATCATCAGCACCTATTTTCCAAAATCGAATGCACAATTTATGGAAAAGTTGAAGAGATTTCAATCACTTCTCGGGACTTACTCTGGAAGCCGACCGCCGGTCTGGTTCGTTTTGTGTTAGCGATTACCAGTCGAGGTCCTAATTATATTGATGTGCAGTCATCTGAATCAAGATCCTGTTGTTGCCCTTGAGCTCTATTGCGCCAGGGTCCGTATCGAAACTATAGCTTTCAAGAAAAAGATTTTGGTCACCGTATCTACCTGTTATTCAATAAGATTCAGTTCTCGACAGTTTTTTGTACTTAACAAATAACGAGAGGATTTCTTCCTTCATATCTGTAAAGTTAAGAAGCGCATAATTGACTTTTTTTTTCAAAGAATCAAACGTAGGAAAATAATGCAAATGAATCTCCTTTTCTTTAATTTTTTTCCACAGTTTCTCAATAGGATTATAATCGGGTGAATAA
>PDWI01002603.1_pt1 | contig 26819 bp, 23 predicted proteins | sample 1430891 | NCBI WGS metagenome assembly PDWI01 (sample SAMN01162508, study PRJNA174530) | Oral metagenome, whole genome shotgun sequencing project. | biome: Marine environment; feature: Marine mammal; material: Swab sample of the gingival sulcus; isolation source: swab sample of gingival sulcus...
TTACATTACCCCACTTTTGAAAAAAGTGACGCAAAAGGGACATCCCTTTTACGAAAAAAAATATTCTTTTTTTGTAAAAAACGTGACGTATAGAGATATGAATGTTATTATGTATTGTACGTCAAAATTCTTTTAAGTAAATAAATGGAGGAATGCTTTTAAAATGTTGTATTTTGTAGATGCTTCAAAAAATGATAAAGAATCAATAACCAGTTTAATTAAACAAAACCCCCAAATAAAGTTTGTGTCTTTGGCAGCAGTAGATTTGGGAAATAACCACACCGACGAAAAAATCGTTATATCCAAATTGATAGACGACTACGATAATTTTATGAAAAGGGGAATTCAGACAGATGGTTCCAGCGTATTCCTCCCACTGATAGCAGACATAAATAACGCCCAGGTAAGCCTTATACCTGACAAAGAAGTAAAGTGGTTTGTAGATTACAACAATGATCATATAGACGAAGAAACCGGCAGACCTATTGGAACGCTTATGATACCTTCTTTTATAAGCCACAACGGTTCCCTCGTTTGTTCTAGATCCATATTAAAGAGGGCTAAAAAAACCTTTGAAAAAGATATGGCAGAATACATAAACAATTCTCCAGAAATGATCAAATCCATAAAACTAGAACAAGGCGAAAAGATATCAAAGGCTGAAATAACAGCTGCAACCGAACTAGAATTTTGGGTTAAGTCACCTGAAAAAACACCTGACAGAAGATCACTTATGACGTCTCAGACTCTAAAAGAACAGTATTGGAAGAGGACGGTCGGCAATGTGAGAACCGCATTAGAAAAAACCATACTTCTTTTGGACGACTACGGACTAGAGCCAGAAATGGGGCATAAAGAAGTGGGTGGAGTTAGTGCCAAGCTAAACTCAATGGGTGACTACGATTACGTATACGAGCAATTAGAATTAGACTGGAAATACGACGACATCATTCAGTCTGCAGATAACGAAATGTTCGCAAGGGATATAATAAAGGATGTATTTGTAAGAAACGGTCTACACGTAACCTTCAAACCAAAGCCAATTGATGGCGCCGCAGGTAGCGGAGAACACCACCACATAGGGGTACTTCTAACGACAAACAAAGGTAGAAAGGTAAACGCATTTGATCCAAAGGGTTCAAAAGAAGACTATCTTTCTGGAGTTGGATACGCATCAATGATGGGACTGTTAGGTAACTATGAGATTGTAAGCCCCTTTGTAACCGCATCTAATAACGCATTCAGAAGGTTGATTCCTGGATTTGAAGCCCCAGTTTCAATAGTGTCTTCATTCGGACACGAACCCGACGTTCCCGCAAGGAACAGAACTGTTCTAGTTGACCTAATAAGAGAATTAGACAACGAATTTGCGTGTAGGTTTGAACTAAGAGCTCCTAACCCACTATCTAACTCTTTTTTATTAATGTCCGCAACTCTGATGGCAATGCTTGACGGAGTTAAATACGCTCAATCAAACTCAAAGACCCAAAGAGATCTGAGAATAGAAATAATGAAAAAGAAGGGCGAATTCTACGGTTATCTAAAAAAGGAACGAGAGTATATAACAGATAAGGATATATTTGATTACTACACCGAAGAAGAGAGGCAAGGCCTATACGGAAAGCCACCTAGGACTGTCTATGATAGCATAAAGCTTATGGACGAAAACTCAGATAAATGGGAAATATTGGAGAGAGACGGTGTGTTCACCAAGGAGATTATTGCCTCTTATAGGGCAACTATATTCTCACAGTGGATAAACGAATTAGAATACAGAATAATCAAAAACACAAAACTCCACTTAAAGAAAATGAACAAGTTGCATAGTAACGATAGAGAAATAACAACGCTCTGCAGATCTCTCTGGAACAACATAGAAGGAATTAAAGAAAAGCTTATAAGCGATGTGAATTCAAAGGCCTATATTTCAGAAATAGAGGAAGCAATTCACGATAAGGACTACGAAAAAGTCAATATGATGCAGATTGAAATATCAGAGCTATACACTGAAATCGAAGACTACTATTCAAGATATACTATGTCATTGTAGTAAGACTTGGCTTTAAATAGATAAAAACTATAAACAGAACAGGTAAGTTAGTTTAATACGTCGATTTAAAGAGGTTGATCGAATAAATCATCTTCTTCTCGACGTTTTCTTTTTGTTTTTCTTCACTTGAGGATTCAGCTATAATCACAACATTGTCAAAGGTATACCTAATTGACGCAACGTATTTATTTTGTCCTAGGTCCTCTAAAATAGATATGTAATCCCTATTGTATAATATATCCAAATATTTAGAAGAAATAGAGTCTTTATTACTAGAGTCTGAAGTAGGATTCAAGTAGGTGTCAAAATATTCTAAGGTGTAGTCAGTATAAGAAAAACCGTATTTATTCATCAGATAGGTAGCTATACGGTCGTCTTCATAGTAAGCAATTTTTTCCCTCAGTTCGTAAGCCCCGTTGTCTATTACTTTTTCATCTAAGGGCATTATAACCAGAGTTTCGTCTCTATACTCTATTTCAAATTTGTATCCTGAATCTATCACAAATACGGCAATTTCAAAATTTTCTAAGGTTGATTTTCCCCCGCTCTTTCTTAGTTTAACCTTTAGAGTGTCATCTATAACGTAAAAGTCGCCATCTTTTACACTCCAAGATTTTTCAGTAAGGGCATACACGTCATCCAAGATGTCATCTAAATTTTGATACTTCATTTTGAGCTGAACAGGTTCCATGTTTTTTATAACCTTCATATTTCTTTTTTCTTCAAGGGCGACCTCTGTCATAAGGTATGTAGTGTTAAAGCATTCCTTTTCCCTCCAACCCGATATCTCTTCATCTAAAAATCCAGGAAGCCAAGACCTGTGTTTCTTTATAAGCGAAAACGACAAGTTCTCAAATAGTTCTAATCTTTGAAATGAGGATAGGTCGTCTAAATATGACTTTAACTCCCTTTTAACATCCACTATATCAGGTCTTGTAAATATCTCACTAACCGTATTGATACGGCCCTCTAGACTGGTACTAGGAGTGTGAAACGAAAACCCCAAAACGATAATTAGTATTACCAATATCGTGACAATTATTTTATTTCTGGTAATATTCATCTTTTTATCCAATCTCTTTTATAAAGATTTTTCATCTTGTTACCATTAGATTTCCCCCAACCCAAGGGCAAGGAATCTACACATATCAAAGTCAAACCTGGGGCAGATTTTAAAACTAGGGTCTCGCCTCTTAAATATCTATATATGTTATCGTCTCCTAAATTAAAATTCAATACCGATGCAAAATGTTCGTCAGGTTTCATAGACATGGCAAGGGCTTGGGAAGGATGATTTTTGTGGGGACCCGCATCTCCTAATAATAGCCCGCTCCTCAATATTCTGATCCCTTCTCCCCTGCTCCCTAAATCTTGAGAAATATATCTTTTACCACTGTATATAAGTTCTTTGTAAAAGGCGTTTTTGCAAGAATGCAATTCACCACCCTTTCCAAGAAGGGCAAAAAAGTGCCCTAGTCCCTTTACCCTATGAGGCCAAAACCTATTTGTTCCCGCAAGAAATCCCTCTGTTTCTACGGAAAGAGAAGTATCTATGGGTATAATTTCAAAATCTTGGTTTTCAGACAAAAAGTTTTCTATAACTCCTTCGTTTTCTTCTCTAGAAAAGGTGCAAGTAGAATACATAATCCTTCCACCTTCCTTAAGAGCAGGCTTTATATCAGAAAGTATGCCTAATTGCCTTTCAGCATACTCAACAGGATGACTCTTAGACCAATCCAAAGCGTATTTTGAATCTTTTAAAAATATTCCTTCCCCAGAACAAGGTGCGTCTACCAGTATAGCATCAAAAAAACCTTGAAACCTAGTCGCTAATTTTTCTGGAGGTTCAGCTGATACGATTACATTTTTAAAACCAAATTTTTCAATATTTCTTACAGTTGCCCTCTGCCTGCTAACTGATAAATCATTAGACAAGAGAAGTCCTCCATCACCTATAGATTGTGCTATTTGCAAAGTTTTTCCACCTGGAGCAGCGCAGAGGTCAAGGACCTTCATCCCCTTTTTTAAACCCATGTAGTTTACAGGCGCCATAGCGCTAGATTCTTGAAGGTAGTAAAGACCAGCATAGTAATAAGGGTGATCAGTTAGATCAGATGTTTCTCCGCAATAAGTAAACCCCAAATCATCCCATTCTATTTTTTCTAGGGGATTCTTTAATGAGGCAGAAAACTTTTCTAAAATTTTTTTACTAATCTTTTTAGAATTAAATCTTATGGACTTGGGAAAATTTTTCCCGTAATGGGATAAAAAATCAGGATATTCTTCTCCTAGCATAGACTTCATCCTATCTAAAAAATCTGGATTTATGTGCTTAGGTAAATTATTTTGATTCATCTGTATAGTATCTTTCCTTAAATTTATTTTTATCACACCATAGGACTGAATTTTGCGTATTCCTCAAGAAATCAGGGGAATATAAGCAGCCTAACATTCTATTGCCAACATAACATTTTTTTTACAAAAACAAACTTCCGTAGGCTGTTTAGAAACCCTTAGTTCTAGGAACTAGGCAAGTTTTAGCTCGTAGTGTACTCTGCAACAAAACAATTAGTTTTGTTGCAATGAAATTTGCCTTCGGCAAGTGAAATGTCACTTCGTGACGTGAAATTCGCTTTCAGCGAATGAAATGCGCTTCGCACATGAGAAAAAGGTAAATTTTATTTCATGACAGCAAAGCTGTCATTTCATGATTGCGGAGCAATTATTTCATTCCGTCGAAGACGGTATTTCATTTGTTTTTTTGTACATAAGAGACCGAATTTTGCGTATTCCTCAAGAAATCAGGGGAATATAAGCAGCCTAACATTCTATTGCCAATGCCAAATTCTTTTTACAAAAACAAACCTCCGTAGGCTGTTTAGAAACCCTTAGTTCTAGGAACTAGGCAAGTTTTAGCTCGTAGTGTACTAAAAGCGTACATGAGAGGTAAAAATTGCCGTATTCCGACGAAATCAGGGGAATATAAGCAGCCTACGGTCCAATGCCTCTATCATCTCTGTCTTAACCTTCCAAAGATCGTAGGTAAGGTCTACTATATAGGTATGTGGATTTTCAAATCTCTTGACCTCGTCCCAAAGATAGTCTACAGATTTTAGACAATGTTCCCTAGTTTGTGACACATCCAAGGTCTGGTATACAAGTTTTCCAGATTCGTATATTCTCTCTAACATCTTTTTTGCCCTGAAATTCTTTATGGTCTTTCTCTTCCAGGTGTTCTTAGGATCAAATATTTCCAAATCTTTAGAATCGTCTATTACTTCATCGTGGAAGGATACTAGGTCAGCTAAAGCCTTTCCCGTATCTAGGTCAAACAATCTCCAAAGTTGTTTAAAGCCAGGCGTAGTTATCTTTTCTACATTTTCAGAAATCTTTATCTTGTTTTTTATTTCCCCATCGTTCTCTATTGCAACTAACTTGTAAACTCCTCCAAATACAGGAGAGCTCTTTGACGTTATAAGCCTTTCTCCAACACCAAATGCATCTACCTTAGCCCCTTGCATAAAGAGGTCCCTTATAATGTATTCATCCAACGAATTAGAGGCTACTATAGGGCAGTCCTCATAACCAGCGGCATCGAGCATCTTTCTAACTTTTTTTGAAAGATAGGCAATATCACCGCTGTCTAACCTAACACCTGTAGGTCTCTTACCTAAGGGTTTTAAAACCTCATCAAAGACCCTTATGGCATTTGGCACTCCGGATTTAATAACATCAAACGTATCTATAAGTAAGTTACAAGCATCTGGGTAGGATTCCGCATACGCCTTAAAGGCTTCGTATTCAGACGGGAAAAGCTGAACCCAACTGTGAGCCATAGTGCCAGTAGATGGGATGTTGTATTCTAGGTCTGCCAAAACGTTTGAGGTTCCAACGCACCCAGCTATGTAAGCGCTCCTAGCACCTAGAACAGAGGCATTAACCCCTTGTGCCCTCCTAGCTCCAAATTCCATTACTGCCCTACCCCTTGCAGAACGCACTATCCTATTTGCCTTTGTGGCAATCAAACTTTGGTGATTAAAATAGAGTAGTAGAGCAGTTTCTACAAGTTGGACCTCAAACACCCTACCCCTAACTATCACTATGGGTTCATTCGGGAATACTGGTGTCCCTTCTGGAATAGCCCAGACATCGCCATTAAATTTATAGTCCAATAATCTCTGCAAAAAGTCTTCTGGAAAGACATTTTTCTTGCGCAAAAATTCAACTTCGTTTGCTGAAAACTTTAGATTTTCTATATACCTTATAAATGATTGTAATCCACAGCTTATGGCGAAGCCGCCACCATCAGGGATGGTCCTAAAATAATATTCAAAATACGCTATCTGTGAATCCATACCTTCTTGCAAATAACCGTTCATCATGGTTAGCTCATAAAAATCAGTTAACAAACTAAATTTATCCAAACAACTATACATTATTAACCCCTCATTCTTTCCACATGGGAAGACCAGAAACGTAGATCAAGACAATTCCTCCAACTATAGAAAAACTCTGCACAAAAAGTTTGACCTGAAGCAGAGAATTGGGGAGGACAAATTCTATTATCACAGCTATGACAAATAAGACAATAGCTATCTTTTTCAAAATCTTCATCTAGGTTCTCCTAAAAACAAATGCAAACGATAAACGTTAACATTTAAAAAGTAATACAAGGAATTTTATCATATCTATTAATCTCTGTCGATAATATTTGCCATCTTTACATAATAGGCATAAAATGTTATGATTTTACAGAGTTTTGCCCCGTATTCCCTCTAGGAGGAAGATATGAAATGTCCATTTTGTGGAAAGACAAATTCCAAGGTCATAGATTCAAGACCAACAGATGAAAATAGCTCTATAAGAAGACGTAGAGAGTGCTTAGATTGCGCTAATAGGTTCACTACCTATGAAGTTGTAGAAGAAGTTCCAATACTGGTAATTAAAAAGAACGGAACCCGTGAAGTTTACGATAGAGGAAAGGTATTAAAAGGCATAGTAAAGGCGTGCGAAAGCAGATCGATTTCTTACAGTACGATAGAAGGCATTGTAGATTCTATTGATAGAAAACTAAGTAATTCTATGGTAAGAGAAATAGACTCGACAGTTATAGGTTCTGCCGTAATGGATGCCTTAAAGGAAATAGATGAGGTAGCCTACGTTAGGTTTGCTTCAGTTTATAGAAATTTTAAAGATATAAACACCTTTATGGACGAACTAGAAAAATTAATGCAGGAAAAAAACACCGATAATAAAGAGAAAAATTAAAGAGAAAGATTTAAGTGAATGAGAAAGATGACTGTAGCAATAGTGGGTAGCCCAAACGTTGGGAAATCTACTTTTTTTAATAAAATTGCCGGTAAACGCATCTCCATAATAGAAGATACCCCAGGTGTTACAAGGGACAGGATATACGCGGAATGTGAGTGGTTAGGAAATGTGTTCACCCTAATTGACACGGGTGGTATAGAACCTGAGACAAAGGATATAATCCCGGCACAAATGCGTATTCAAGCTATGATAGCGGTAGATAGCGCCGACGTCATACTATTTATGGTAGACGGAAGGAACGACCTCACCGCATCAGATTACGAAATAGCTAACATACTTAGAAAATCCGGAAAACCAATAATAATGGTGTGTAACAAGATCGACTCCCATATACTGCCAGACCATTTTTATAATTTTTATGAACTTGGTTTTGCTGAAGTAATGGCTATATCCTCGACAAACATGATGGGATTAGGCGACCTTTTAGATGCGATAATAGAGTATTTTCCAGAAAACTATTCTGCAGAGCTTTCAAATGAAGATGTCTGTAAGGTAGCAATAGTTGGAAAGCCTAACGTAGGTAAGTCTTCACTAGTAAATAAACTACTAGGTGAAGAACGGATTATAGTAAGTTCTATTGCAGGTACTACTAGGGAGGCAATAGATACGCCTTTCACATACGAGGACCAAGAATTCACCCTAATAGATACAGCGGGAATAAGGCGTAGATCAAAGGTAGAAGAAGCAGTAGAACGTTTCAGCGTTATGAGGTCATTTGACGCAATTGATAGGTGTGACGTATGCGTAATAATGATGAATGCGACAGAAGGTGTAAGTGAACAGGATAAAAAGATTGCGGGTTACGCTCACGAGGCTGGAAAGGCTTCCATCCTAGTAATGAATAAGTGGGATTTGATAAAAAAGGATAGCAAAACGTATAAAAATTTCGAAAAGACAGTAAGAAATGAGTTATCCTTTATGCAGTACGCTCCAATTGAGCTAATATCGATAAAAGAAGATCAGAGGCTCAATCAACTTATGGACTTGGTTTCATATGTAAATAACCAAGCCGCATTAAGAGTTCAAACGGGAACCTTGAACGATGTAATATCTGATGCAGTATTGATGCACCAGCCACCTTCAGACAAGGGTAAGAGGTTAAAATTATTCTATATTACACAGATTTCTGTAAAACCTCCGCATTTTATACTCTTTGTAAATGATTCAGAGCTTGCCCATTTTAGTTATATAAGATACCTCGAAAATCAAATAAGAAAGGCTTTCAACTTTGACGGAACGCCAATTGTGATAGAAGTAAAAGAAAGGAAATCTCAATATTAGGATATGAAAACCATAGGAATACTAGGTACTGGGAGTTGGGCTATAGGTTTAGCCTCAGTTTTGTTAGACAATGGACACAAGGTAATTATGTGGGGGCGTGACGAAAAGCAAACTTTAGCCCTTGAAAAAACCGGGAAAAACCCAAAATACTCCCTACACTGCACCTTAAAAGGTAATATAAGCTTTACAAATGATTTTTTTGATTTATCAGAGCTTGATTATTTGCTAAACGCAATACCGACACAGGCAACCAGATCGGTATTAAAAGCTCTTACAGCAAATAAAAACCTCGTAAAAAAAGAAACAGTTATAATAAATGTATCAAAGGGTATTGAAAAAGAATCCCTAAATTTTATAAGCGAAATATGTTCTGAGCTGCTCCCAAATAATTCGTACGCTGTTTTATCTGGTCCATCGCACGCAGAAGAAGTGGCGAGGAGACTCCCCACTACAATAGTTGCTGCAAGTGAAAACCCCTTAGTTGCAGAAGAAGTTCAACAACTGTTTTTTTCTAAAAACCTAAGGGTATATACCAACCCCGATGTTAAGGGGGTAGAACTTTCTGCTGCTTTGAAAAACGTAATAGCAATATCCGCAGGGATTTCAGATGGGCTTGGTTTTGGAGACAACACAAAAGCTGCTCTTATGACTAGGGGAATGGCTGAAATTAAACGCTTGGGTAAGTCAATAGGCGCTAAGGATTCAACCTTTAATGGTTTAGCTGGCATAGGAGATTTAATAGTAACATGCACAAGTATGCATTCCAGAAATAGACGATTCGGAATAATGATTGGGGAAGGTCTCAGCGCCGAAGAAGCTTCAAAACGCATAGGAATGGTAATAGAAGGAGCGCATACCGTAAAAGCGGCGAAAGGACTATCCGAAAAACTTGGGGTTGAAATGCCCCTTACAAATGTCTTATACGAGATTTTATACAAAGGTCTATCCCCATTGACGGCGGTGGAAACCCTAATGGGAAGAGATATGAAATCTGAATAAAAAAAACAGAATGTTTAGAACATTTAGTTCTAGAAAAATCAAGCTTTATAAATTAACTGATACAGTAGAGAATGGAACTATGTTAAGAAAGAGAATTAGATATAAAAGAAAATACAAGAGGACCTATAAGTCTCTGTTAACGCGCCTACTTTTTACCGCAGTAGTAGTTGCAGTAGTTATCTTTGCGATAATAAAAATAAGCGAAGGTCCGGAGAAATGGGTCGGCGTACATTCAGGCTTTATATCATCAAGTACCCAGCACAAAGCTCTAGTTATGAATGATGAAATCATCTATAAGGCTTTAAATTCTGGAAGTATAACGAATCCAGAATCAGAGGGAAAGAGGGTTAAAAAGGGACAGATAATCGCAACATTTGTATCATCGGGAAATGCTGAATCCGAAAGTTCAGATAATTCTGATGCAAACGAACCAGTTATAAACGCTGAAAAGGTTGATAAAACTCAGGTAAAAGATGAAATAACTTCCTTGTACAAAACCCTCAATGAAGCTCTTAAAGCGGGGGATAACGCAAAGGCGAAAAGCGTAAAAAAGGAACTTATATACGCAATAGACTACCTAAAAAAAATAAATAGGGGCGAAAATTCTAGCAACGAAGTCTACAACGCATTTGAAAAACTGGTGGGTTCAAATTCTGCAGAGCAGGGTCAAGAATTCAACATAATAGCCGCAGAATCTGGAATAATTTCATACTTTATCGACAACCTAGACGGAAAGATGATGTTTGCAAATAGGTATAATATAGACTACAAAAAGATTTTTGAAGAACGCCCATATCCAGAAAACGTACTAAATAATTCAATTTTTAAAGGAGACGGAGTTTTAAAAATAATATACAACCTAAAGTGGCATCTAATGTGCGAAGCTTCTATGGAGGATTTAGACACCTTTCAACAAGATAAGCTACTAAAGATTCAAGTAGGAGCAGAAATATTAGAAGGCACAGTAGTCGATAAATTTATGGCGGGGGAAACGGGCATTGTAGCCTTTGAAATTAACGAGAGCTCAGATTTAATGACAAAGTCTAGAATACTAGATGTAACGATTATAAAAGACGAGATGACAGGAGCAGTAATCCCTGAAAATTCAGTAGTTACAGTAGACGGTGTTTCAGGTGTTTACGTAAAGGGTGTATCAGGAGAAAAGGTCTTTAGACCAATCGAAATTTTGGGCCGCAACAAAGAAGGCTTGATAGTTAGTTCTGGTAGTTTTTCTTATGTAGATGATTCAGGGGAAATGCGAACAGTGGACACTGTAAAAAATGATGACAGTGTTATGATTAAAGAATAAAATTTACAGGTATAAAAGTTGGAGGAAGATATGAGCTACGAATACATTGCCGAAAACCTAAGAATTGTAGAAAAAAGAATCTTATCTGCTTGTGAAAAATCGGGTCGAAATAGGGAAGAAATAAAACTTATAGCCGTTACAAAGACCTTTGATGTAGAGATTATAAACGCTTCTTTAGAATTTGGTATAGAGGCAATTGCAGAAAATAAGGTCCAAGAAATAGAGAGGAAATTTCCAGAGATATCAAAGCCTGCTAAAAAACATATGATTGGGCACTTGCAGAGGAATAAGGTAAAGAACATAGTCGGAAATATAGACCTAATTCAGTCCGTTGATTCAATAAGGCTTATTGACGAGATACAAAAACAGTCTGAAAAAAAAGGTCTAATAACTGAAGTCCTTATACAGGTTAATATAGGTGAAGAAGAACAAAAGTTTGGAATATCTGAAAACGATTTGCCAGATCTTTTGAAACACGCTTCAAAGCAAAAAAATATTAGGGTAAGAGGTTTTATGGCTATGGCTCCATTCCTAGATAACCCAGAAGAAACTAGACCCTATTTTAAAAAAATGAAAAAGATTTTTGAAACTCAACGCAATCTATCGTATAATGGTATCGAGCTAGACACATTATCTATGGGGATGTCAGGTGATTTTGAGGTAGCCATAGAAGAAGGTGCAAATATGGTAAGAATAGGATCCGCAATATACGGAAAAAGAAATTACAAGTAATTTGTGGATGGGAGGATATATAAATGAAGAAAACAATGAACTGGTTCAAAAAGACTTTTGCTGTAGAACAAGAAGAAGATCTGATGCAAGAGAAGAGCGTAGAAAAAACACCGAGCATAAAGACGGTTTGGCCACCTGCAAACAAACCCACTACTAGGACTACAGCTGAAAAGCTTGCTGGTATTGATAGAGAAGCCACTCCCTCTCCTGTAAAGTATAGTGCAAAACCAACCAGTACTTACAGCACCTATAGCTCTCCTACTACCTCAAGTATGCAAAGCAGTACTAGCAGTCAGAGCATATATACAGCAAAAAAAGCACCACCTACATCTAAAGTACACACTTTTGAACCAAAGTCGCTAGATGACGCTAAAAAAGTTATAGAGTACCTGAATAAAAAGTATGCTGTTTTGCTAAACCTAGAAAACTTGGACAACAACTTATCTCAAAGGATAGTTGACGTTGTAACTGGTGCACTTTTCTTATTAGACGGAACTTACGAAATAGTTACAGACGACATATATTTGATGGCACCAAGTGGAGTCGAAATATCTTCTCCAATGATAAATGCTAAAAATAGTGTAGACAAAGAAATCGAAAGCAGAAATTCTTCAAGCAGCTTTAAATTCAACGGATAGGACTATTCAATGCTAATTATAAAAACATTAGACACGTTCTACCAAGTAATATCTATCGCTTTACTTGCTAGGGCTATACTTTCGTGGGTTAATACTGGATATGATAACCCAGCAGTAGGCCTTGTATATAGATTTACTGAGCCAATCTTGATGCCAGCTAGGATTATATTTGAAAAGTATGGTCTAAACAGAGGAATCATAGACTTTTCATTCTTAGCTACGATTTTCGGAATACAGATAATATACACTATTTTGAGAAATATATTGATTCAAGTACTATTTTAACGCAATTTTTATATGACCTAGGGAGGGAAATATGTTAACACCTATAGATATTCAGAAAAGGAATTTTCAAACTTCTTTTAGAGGTTACAACAAAAAAGAAGTAGATGAGTTTATGAGCATGATAGCCGAATCTCTTGAAAAGAGAATTTCAGAACTTGAAGATACAAAAGCAAGATTAAGAGAAGGAGAAAAAGAACTCAAAAAATTCAAAATTATAGAAAACACCTTATCTGAGACTTTGGTGTTCGCAAAACAAACCTCTGAGGACCTAATAAGTTCTGCTAGGGATAGAGAAGAAATGATTATGAGGGAAGCAGAGTTAAAAGTAGAAGAACATATGCGAGAAAGGCGCATACAGATAATGGCGCTTGAAGAAAATATAGAGAAGCTGAACTTCAGATACGAAACCTTGAAATTGAAGATTAAAAACTTCTTGAATATGGAGATTCAATTGCTAGACGAAGAAGTCCCAACGATAGAGGGCATAAAAAGCAAGTCTGGTAAGGTGAGCGGACTGGAAACATCTTCATTTCATAGACGCCAGGACCCTAGAGAACCAGAGCCTGTTCGAGCCGAAATATACAAAACAGTTCAACAAGAAGAGGATATAATCCTTCCTAACTTAGAAAATATAACAGAATAGTTTGTAGCAAAAAGCTAGAGTTTTTGTACTTTTTTGTTGACTATAAAACACATTTGAATTATAATGTCAGAGCGTTGACAAAGTCAGCGATATGCAGACTGCCTGTAACGCCTTAGTTTTCTATTAACTAACAAAAAATTACTTGCTACTTTAAGTTTTTGCTATGTCAACTAGCGCAGAAATCTCACAGTCGAGTAGTCACTACACTCCTTTGAGATTTTGCTTGTTTCCTTGCAAAATTCTTAAATTAGCGTCGTAATTTGGGTTTAACACAATAAATACGCCAAAGGAATGACCCGAAAAAATTCTTAAAGCGTACATAAGAGACTATATTTTGTGTATTCCTAAAGAAATTAGGGGTTTACAGAAGTCTGACATTTGGATTATAATGTTTTTCATGATAGCGTAGACGGAGACGAGTAAGAAAAAAGGGTCACAAAGAGAGGCTGTGGTCGCTGTGAACAGCTTGAAACTTTTTCTGAAGAATCACTCCCGAGCACCTACCCTGAGTTCGTGATGAGATTTAGGGGTGGGCGGTCCCCCACCGTTATTCGGGTAATTGAGTGAGTTTTTAGGTTTGAGTTACCTAAAAACTAATACGGGTGGTACCGCGGATTTATTCGTCCCTGAGTTTGTCTCAGGGATTTTGTTTTATTAGGATTTAGGAGGTTTGGGGATGTATAAGGAAATCAAGAGAGAGAACGTCGCAGAATTTGAAGCTCAAATAAGAGATTATTGGAAGGAGATTGACCTACTTAAGTTAACGGAAACTACAAGGGAAGGTCGGCCTTATTTTGTGTGGTATGAAGGACCACCAACTGCCAATGGAAGACCGGGTATCCACCACATGATTTCAAGAGCTTTAAAAGATGCTCCACTAAAGTACAGAACTATGAAGAACTATCGGGTCGTAAGAAAAGCAGGATGGGATACTCATGGTCTGCCAGTTGAATTAGAAGTTGAAAAGATCCTCGGTTTTAATGACAAATCTCAAATAGAAGAGTATGGAATAGACAAATTCAACAAAAAATGTAGAGAATCTGTATTCACATACGAATCCGCTTGGAGGGAATTAACCGAAAAGATGGGTTTCCTTATAGACCTAGACAACGCTTATTTTACCCTCGATAACAACTACATAGAAACAGAGTGGTGGATATTAGACAAGGTCTTCAAAGAAGGTCTAATCTACGAGGGTCACAAGATACTTCCATACTGCTCTAGGTGTGGAACAGGTCTTGCAAGCCACGAAGTTGCACTCGGATACAAAGAAATTACAAGTCAAACTGTAATATGTAAGTTTAAAGCAAAGGACGAGGACGCCTACTTCTTAGCTTGGACAACTACCCCTTGGACGTTAGCTGCAAACGTTGCCCTAGCTGTAAATGCAAATGAAACCTACGTTAAGATAAAACAAAATGACGAAGTTTACTACTTGGCAAAAGCCCTACTAGAAAAGGTTGTAGAAGGTGAATACGAAGTGTTGGATAAACTAAAGGGAGCAGAACTAGAATACAGAGAATTCGAACAGCTAATGCCCTTTGTTGAAGCAGATAAAAAGGCATTCTACATAGTGTTAGGAGACTACGTAACTGTAGACGATGGTACTGGTATAGTTCATACTGCACCTGCCTTTGGTGAAGACGACTATAACGTAGCTCGTAAATACGGACTACCTGTACTTCAGCCTGTAGACGAGCAAAGCCTTTACACCGCTACTCCTTGGAAGGGTCGCAGCGTATTAGAAGAAAGGCTCACGATAGACATACTAATATGGCTAGCTGAAAACAACAAGCTATTCAGCAAACAAAAGGTAAAACACAACTACCCGCACTGCTGGCGTTGTGATACTCCCCTGCTCTACTACGCAAAACCAGGTTGGTACATAGAGATGACAGCTGTAAAAGATAACCTTGTCGCAAACAACAATACTGTAAAGTGGTACCCGTCTTACGTAGGTGAAAAGAGGTTTGGTCACTGGCTTGAAAACGTAAACGACTGGGCTATCTCTAGGAGCAGGTACTGGGGAACTCCTCTAAATATATGGCGATGTGACTGTGGTCATGTTAGAACAGTAGGTTCTCGTAAAGAACTTGTAGAACTAGCTATTGAAGACATCGACGAATCAATCGAACTACATAGGCCCTATATAGATGAGGTACACATAACTTGCGAAAAATGCCAAGGCACTATGACTAGGGTAACAGACGTAATAGACTGCTGGTTTGATTCAGGTTCTATGCCTTACGCACAGCACCACTACCCCTTTGAGAACAAGGAACTCTTTGAAAAAAGGTTCCCTGCAGATTACATAGTTGAAGGCGTTGACCAAACTAGAGGTTGGTTTTATTCCTTAATAGCTGTATCTACACTGGTGAGCAATAAGGCTCCTTACAAAGAGGTTCTCGTAAACGATTTGATACTCGACAAAGATGGCAAGAAGATGTCTAAATCTAGGGGAAATACAGTAGATCCATTTAAGCTCTTGGAAGAACTGGGTGCAGATGCACTGAGATGGTATATGCACTACGTTTCCCCAGCGTGGCTACCTACAAAGTTTGACGTTTCAGCTCTTAGAGAAATCAGCTCTAAGTTCTTTGGAACACTTAAAAACACCTACGCCTTCTTTACCTTGTACGCAAATACGGATGGTTTGGACGTTTCTGAGTTCAACATTCCTCTAGCTGATAGACCTGAAATTGACAAATGGATAATTTCAAAGCTAAACAAGCTTATAAAATATGTTGACAGCCAGTTCAAAGTATACGATATGACTAAGATAACAAGGTCAATATACGAATTTGTAGTTGAAGACCTATCTAACTGGTACATAAGGCGTAATAGGAGGAGGTTCTGGGCTAGCGAACTAACAGACGACAAAAAATCTGTATACCAGACTACTATGGAGTGTTTGGTAACACTGAGCAAGATAATTGCACCTCTAACCCCTTATATGTCTGATGAAATCTACAGAAACCTAACTGGAGAAAAATCCGTTCACTTAGCATACTACCCAGAAGTAGACGAATCCGCGATTTCAGAGCACATAGAAAATAGGATGGACCTAGTTAGAAACATAGTTAAACTCGGAAGAGCAGCTAGGGAAAACGTTAGAATAAAGATAAGGCAACCGCTACAAAAGCTATACGTATCAGGTGAACACAAAGAGCTAATAAGTGACCTATCAGACCTTATAAAGGAAGAGCTAAACATCAAAGAACTAATATTTGAAAACAACTTAGGTCAGTATATGAACTTTGTTCTAAAACCTAATTTCAGGGCTTTGGGACCAGTTCTAGGTAAGAAGATGAACGCATTTAGCAAGGCTTTAGCTAGCTTAGACCAAAATGAATGGGCAACTAAGTTGAAAGCTGGCGATAAGTTGACCTTGAATGTTGACGGTGAAGAGATGACATTTGAGCCAGAGATGGTTGAAGTTGGTATAAACGCGAAAGAGGGGCTAACTGTAGAAATGGAGAATAACCTCTTCACCATATTAGATACTGACATATCAGAAGACTTGATGCTGGAAGGTCTTTCTAGGGAATTCATATCTAGGGTTCAAAACATAAGAAAGCAAATAGGACTTGAAATGGCAGATAGAATTTCTATAGAATATAAGTCATCAGAGGTTGTAATAAAGGCTGTAAATAAACACCTAAATTACATAAAAACAGAAACCCTTTGTGAAGAATTAAAAGTTAATGCTGAGGTGTCTGGAGAAGACGTAAAACTTAACGATGAGACCGCTACTATTGAAGTAAAAAAGATTGGTTAGTTAAAAAAGCTGATAGAATAGAGGTAATACAATGAAAGAATACAAACCTGATATTATCGAAAAAAAATGGCAAGATAAGTGGGCAGAATCTGGCATTTTCAACGCAGAGGGAACAGATAGCAAGAAACCCAAACGCTACATCTTGATAGAATTCCCATACCCATCAGCAAAAGGGCTACACGTTGGACATCCTAGGCCCTTCACCGGAATGGACGTAATAGCTAGGAAATCTAGGTTTGAGGGCTACAATGTCCTCTATCCGATAGGCTTTGACGCCTTTGGGCTTCCAACTGAAAACTACGCTATAAAGCATAAAATACACCCTAGGCTAGCAACTGACGAATCAATTACAAACTTCAAAAGGCAGTTAAAAGAGCTTGGATATTCCTTTGACTGGTCTAGAGAAATAGACACGACTGACCCTAAGTATTTTAAATGGACACAGTATATGTTCCTTAAATTCCTAGAACATGGTCTAGCCTATAAGGATACATTGAGCATAAATTGGTGTACATCTTGCAAAATAGGTCTCGCAAATGAAGAGGTCGTAAATGGAAGGTGTGAAAGATGCCATGGCGAGGTGATAAAGAAGGACAAAGAACAGTGGATGCTAAAAATAACAGCATATGCCCAAAAACTCCTCGACGATTTGGAAACTGTAAATTACATAGAGAGAGCTAAGTCTCAGCAGATCCACTGGATTGGAAGAAGCGAAGGCGCTGAGATTAACTTTAAGGTTAAAGATTCAGATAAAAACCTTTTGGTTTACAGCACTAGACCAGACACGATATACGGAGCTACTTATATGGTAATAGCTCCAGAACACCCCCTAATAGAGGAAATGGCAGATAAGATAGAAAACCTTGACGAGATAAGGGCGTACCAATTAGAAGCTAGGAAAAAGTCAGATTTAGAGAGGACTGAGCTTTCTAAAGAAAAGACTGGCGTAGAGATAAAGGGCATCAAGATGATAAACCCACTTTCAGAAAAAGAGATTCCTCTTTGGATTTCTGACTACGTAATGATGGGTTACGGAACAGGTGCAATTATGGCTGTTCCGGCACACGATACAAGGGACTACGAATTTGCCAAAAAATTTGGACTAGATATAGTGGAAGTAATATCTGGAGGAGATATTTCAAAAGAGGCCTACGCTGGAAACGGTACCCTCGTAAATTCTCCAGTTATAAATGGATTAGACGTTCCAGAGGCTATCAAAAAAATGATAGGCTATATGGAAGAAAACGGGATTGGCGAAGCAAAAGTAAACTACAAGCTCAGAGACTGGGTATTTTCAAGACAGAGATACTGGGGTGAGCCAATACCTGTGGTACACTGCGATTACTGCGGAATAGTCCCCCTACCCTACGATCAACTACCACTAGAACTCCCAGAGGTAGAACACTACGAAACCACTGATACGGGAGAATCTCCACTTGCTACAATAGAAGAATGGGTAAACACAACTTGCCCAGCTTGTGGAAAACCAGCTAAAAGAGAAACTGACACCATGCCCCAGTGGGCTGGATCGTCTTGGTATTTCTTAAGATATACCGATGCCCACAATGACGACATTTTTGCATCAAAGGAAAGTCTAAACTATTGGATGCCAGTAGATTGGTACAATGGCGGTATGGAACACACTACACTACACCTATTGTATTCTAGATTCTGGCATAAGTTCCTCTACGATATAGGTGAAGTTACTACTCCAGAGCCTTACGCAAAGAGAACTTCACATGGAATGATACTCGGTGAAGGCGGGGTTAAAATGAGTAAGTCATTGGGTAATGTAGTAAACCCAGATGACATAATAAAGGCTTACGGCGCAGACACCCTAAGGCTATACGAAATGTTTATAGGTGACTTCGAGCAAGCTGCAACGTGGTCAGAAGAAAGCGTTAGAGGTTGCAGAAGGTTCTTAGACAGAATTTGGAGACTACAAGAGATAATGACCGATAAAGACGAGGTTAGCAAAGACGTAGAAATAGAATACAACAAGATGATAAAAAAAGTCAGCGAAGATTACGAGGCGTTGAAGTTTAACACTGCTGTTGCAACTATGATGGCATTTACAAACACTGCATATTCTAAGGGAAGTATATCAAAGGCTGAATACAAAACCCTTCTGCACTTGTTAAATCCAATATGCCCTCACATAACAGAGGAAATATGGGAAACTATTAATCCAAATGTAGACCTACATTCTATGGGATGGCCTAGGTATGATGAATCTAAGCTACAAGGCGATGAAATAGAAATAGCTGTTCAAATAAATGGAAAGTTAAAGTCTACTATAAAGGTTCCAACAAGTGCTGATAAAAAACAAACTGAAGAAATAGCACTAGAAAATGAAAAGATAAAACAATTGATATCAGACAAAAAAGTTGTTAAAATTATAGTTGTTCCGGGAAAAATTGTAAATATCGTAGCGAAGTAGACAAAGGAGCGAAGTAGTGTCTAATGAAATTCATCCAAACCTAGCCCAAATGATTCCACTAGTTGAGGGTATAGCAAAAACTATGGGAAAACATTGTGAAGTAGTTCTTCACGATTTTAATAAGCTACCAGATTCAATTATTGCTATCGCAAATGGTCATGTTACTGGTAGAGGGGTTGGAAGTCCTCAAACAGAACACAGTTTGAGCGTAATAAAACGCAAAAAAAACTTTGCAAACCTTATCAATTACTCTTCAAAGACCTTTGACGGAAAGGTTTTAAAATCATCTTCATTTTTTATAAAAGATGAAAAGGACGAGGCGATTGGGGTTCTTTGCATAAACATTGACATAACAGCGATAAGGGCTGCTAGTATGATTTTAAATGATATGACATTCTTTGAAACTAAGGAGAAAGAAGAACAAGAATATCCTTCTCATGTAAATGACGTATTAAACAAAATCGTTGCTGAAACAGTTGAAAAAGCTGTTACACCCGTTGCCTATCTATCAAAGGAAGATAAGGTAAACATAGTTAAAAAATTGGACGAACAGGGTGCATTTTTGATAAAGGGAGCCATAGACTATGTAGCAGATGTTCTATGTGTTTCTAGATACACAGTCTACAACTATCTTGTAGAAGTACGAGAAGAAGAATAGGATATATCGAAAGGAGTTAGAACTATGAGTTTAAAAGTAATTCACACTGACAAGGCACCTGCAGCAGTAGGGCCATATTCACAAGCAGTACAAGCTGGAAATATGCTTTTTGTATCAGGACAAGTTGCCCTAGTTCCATCTGAAGGAAAACTAGTTGAAGGCGGAATCAAAGAACAGACTAAACAAGCTCTAGAAAACGGAAAAGCTATCCTAGAAGAAGCTGGTTACAGCTTTAACGACGTTTGCAAGGTAACAGTTCTATTAGACAAAATCACAGACTTTGGTGATATGAACAGTGTATACGCTGAATACTTCAAGGATCACAAGCCAGCAAGAGCTGCTTTCGAAGTTGGAAACCTACCTCTTGGCGCAATGGTAGAAATAGAATTTATCGCTTATAAATAAAAATATAAGATATTAACGTAAAAAAAATGTTCCCTCATAGGGAGCATTTTTTTTACATAAGTATCTTATTATAAGCATATCAGACTAAGATAAATGGATGATGGTTTTAAACACTTTTTTATATCCGCAGAAATACTAGACAGCCTAGAACGTCCTAGTTCTAGGAACTAGAGAGATTTCAGGTCGCAGTGTACTAAAAAGCGTACATAAGACTTGGAATCTCTCGTATTCCTAAAGAAATCGGACGATTATCGGCTGTCTGGGGATTAGACGTTGAAGCGAAAATTCACCACATCCCCCTGCTGCATTATATATTCCTTACCCTCCAGTCTAACCAGCCCCTTCTCTTTACAGGCATTTATTGAACCTTCTTTTACTAGGCTATCGTAGTTCACAATCTCTGCCCTTATAAAGCCACGTTCGATATCACTGTGGATTTTTCCTGCAGCTTTTTTAGCGGGGGTTCCATTTTTTATGGTCCAAGCCCTCACTTCTTTTTCGCCAGCTGTTAAAAAGCTCATCAGGTCTAATATAGAATAAGAAGCCTTTATAAGCTTGTCTAAGCCTGCTTCTTTTACTCCTAGTTCTTGTAAAAATTCTACTCTTTCTTCGTATTCTAGTTGGCTGAGGTCTTCTTCTATCTTTGCGCAGAAGGATATTACACCAGAATGCTGATTTTCAGCGTATTGCTTTAAAGCGCTTAGGTGGGGATTAGAACCTTCGCCATTTAAGATATCTTCCTCAGATATATTAGCTGCGTATATTAACGGTTTGTTTGTGAGCAAGTTGAGTTCTGTAGATGCCTCTATTTCGTCAGGTGTTAGGCTTAGGGTTCTGACGGCCTTCCCTTCTTCTAGGTGAGAGCGTATCTTTACAAGCAGGTCCATAAATGGCTGGAGTTTTTTGTCTCCCTTTAGCTGTTTTTGAGTTTTTTCTATACGCCTTTCAATTATCTCTAAATCTGAAAATATGAGTTCATAATCTATTGTTTCTATATCTCTGAGTGGGTCTACACTACCATCTACGTGTATTACATTATCATCCTCAAAACACCTTAAAACATGAACTATAGCCTCTACTTCCCTTATATGAGATAAGAACTGGTTTCCTAGCCCCTCACCCTTTGAAGCGCCCTTTACTAGACCAGCTATGTCGTAAAATTCAATATGTGCGTATACCTTATTCTTAGCGTTATATATTTCTTCTAATACGTCAAGCCTCTCATCAGGTACTGTAACTATGCCTACATTTGGGTCTATCGTGCAAAATGGGTAATTTTGCGACTGAGCTCCAGCACCCGTCAAAGCATTAAAAAGGGTGCTCTTTCCTACGTTTGGCAAACCAACTATTCCAAGTTTCATGTAATCTCCTTAAATATTTACTCTGATTATATGCTTTTTCCCAGTTGCATATAATTTTAACTCTTCAACAATTGCATCTACATTAAATGGAATCCCTTCCAAATTATAAGTCAAATCGGCAGCAGATGCATAGAGTGGTTTTCTTCGTTCGTAAATCTCCCATAGCTTATCTGGATTTTTTCTGAGCAAGGGACGATGAGCAAAAGACATTCCAGAAAAAATTTCTTTTATAGGTCTTTTTAGCAACACTATAATACCATTTTTTTTCATTATGTCTATATTTTCAACACGCTCAACTATGCCTCCACCTGTTGCAACTATATGATTTGAAGCTCGGTCTATAGATAAAAGAGCCTTAGTTTCCGAAAGTCTAAAGCAGTCTTCTCCGTGATTAAAAATTTCTCTAAGACGCATGGAATTCCGAACTTCTACTAAGGCGTCAAGGTCTATAAAAGAATACCCCATTTCCCTAGCAACACGCTTTCCAGCCGTACTTTTCCCTACCCCTGTTATACCTATAAAGAAAAATAACACTATAGGACTCTCCTTTGTTTGAGAGCATCACTTATAGAATTTACAAACTCCGCATCTATTCTTTCTACTTCTACACTAGGATACCAAATCAAAAACGCCCTTACAGCTTGACATATCAACATATCAATCCCGTGAAAAACCTTAAATTCCTTTTCTTTTGCCATTTTTAGCAAGGCAGTTTCATATGGAATATATACCGTATCAAAGACCGCCTCACAAGATAAGTTATCTAAGTCAATTGAGAGATCATTTTCGCAAGCAGTTCCAACAGGAGTAACGTTGATAACGAGATCTACTACAAGCGCAGAAGTTCCGTAAACCATAATTATTCTTTCATCATTCTGAGCGTTTATAGAAGTATAAAAGTCTAATCTAGTATTGGCAGAACGAGTATCCAAAAGTATATTTTTTGCTCCAGCATCTAAAAGCTGAACGGCTATAGACCTAGCTGCTCCCCCTGCTCCTTTAATAAGCACCCGTTTACCATTTATATCATAGTCCCTAGCTATAAGAACATCTAAAAAACCTAAGCCGTCCGTATTGTATGCGGATACTCTTCCTTGCTCAACTGAAATGGTGTTAAGTGCAACGCATTTTCTAGCTGTGTCATCAATATTATCAATAAGATCAAATAGTAGGGTTTTATAAGGGGTTGTTACGTTAAATCCCTTATATTTCCCTGATTTAATAAAACCTCTCGCCTCTTCAAGTGTACTACAGTCGAGTATTTCGTAGGTCATTTCCACGTCAAATTTATCAGAAAGAACCTCATATATCACTGGAGAAACACTGTGAGAAATCCCCCTTCCAATAAGCGCATAATGGTTCGCCAAAATATCCTCCCAATTAGAAAATCTACACCAATATAGACTCAGACTGCTGACAGTCCTCTGACACTATACAAAGATAGATTTATTGTCTTTAATTATAAGTTTATTTCCCTTGTAAGATATGTAATCGCTATAAGAGCCGGCGTAGAGAGCTCCTTTGCCACCAAATTCATTATATACAAACATACTTACAGCACCTGTTATTCCAGAACCACAGTGGAAAATCACCTTGTCGTATTTTTCTAATTCTGAAAACAAAGCGTCTACTTCCTCTTTAGACCTTATAGAGCCTCCATCCAATAAGTTTTGCCAAAATACATTTATAGTTCCAGGAATTCTTCCAGCAATCTTATCGTAGGGTTCTTCTATACCTAGGTGTCTAACATTAGATCTACAATCTACTATTACAGTATTATCGTCTTCTATTGCAGAGAGTACTTCATCTATTTTTACTAAAAGGTCTTCTCTGTAATTCATTGTCAAGGTTCCCTTTTTAACCTCTGGAATATCTGGAGTGGCTTCAAAGCCAGCATTTTTAATAGCGTCAAACCCACCCTCAACTATATAGGATTCTTTGCCTATTAATCTAAGCATGTACCAAAGCCTTGCAGCCATTGGAAGGGAGCCATCATCGTATATGACTACTTTTTTATCATCAGAGACCCCTTTAGACTCCATTACAGCCCTAAAGTCTTCCATATTAGGAAGCGGATGCCTTCCGCCGTGTTCTGAGTGTTCTCCAACCATCTCCATATCCAAGTCAACATAAGACGCACCCTTTATATGTGATTCTGAATATTTAGCTGGCCCAACCTCTGGCTCAGTCATTTCAAATCTGCAATCCAATAAAGTAGCATCAGGATTCTCTTTCAAAAAATCAGGTTTAACAAAAAACATTACCCTTCCTCCTCGTACATACCGTATAATATTTTATGCCTAAAACAGGCTATAAATCAGTAATATTCTACTTTATGTGGGCTATCAAATCAAGTAAAAGACAAAAAAACACCCCAGATTTCTCCCCTTTTTTACAGGAGAAACTAATCCAGGGTATTTAGTTTTTTTATTTTATTAATTAGATACTATAAAAATTCTTTTATAACCTCTGCAAGACGCTTTATACCTTCTATGATTGTTTCTTCGTCAGAAGCAGAATAGTTTAATCTAGCATGGTTTAGATTTCCACCATTTGGATAGAAGGCTCCGCCAGGTACAAAGGCTACTTTCTTTTCTATAGCTCTTTGCGCTAATTCTTTACCGTCTACGTGCTCAGGGAATGTAACCCAAGTAAATAAACCGCCTACAGGGCGAGTGAAGGTAACTCCTTCTGGGAAGTAATCGTCCATAGCTTTTAGCATAACGTCTCTTCTCTTTACATAGAGGTCAACTATTTTTTGTATATGAGCTTCTAAATCGTTTTCCTGCAAGAATACAGCAGTGTGAATTTGTGAGAATGTGCTAGACTGAAGGTCTCCAGCCTGCTTAATTTGGTTGTATTTTCCTAGTATTTCAGGATTTGCTACCACCCAACCCAATCTAAATCCAGGGCAGAGAATCTTTGAGAATGTACCTAAGAATACAACTCTTTCTTCTGTATCTAAACTCTTTAGAGAAGGTAGAGGCTCGCCTTCAAATCTCAAGTCGCCGTAAGGGTTATCTTCTATTATCACAACGTCGTATTTGTTAGCCATCTCGATTAAGCCTTTTCTTCTTTCCAATGACCATGTATTTCCAGATGGATTTTGGAAATCAGGTATAACGTAGATGAACTTAACCTCGTTATCTTTCAAAATCTTTTCTAATTCTTCAGTTAACATTCCATCTTTATCAGTTGGGCACTCAATAAATTTTGGTTCAAAAGCTTTAAAAGCATTTATAGCGCCGAGATAAGTTGGGCTTTCGCAGACAATTATGTCTCCCTTATCTATAAACAATTTAGCGCTGAATGACAAACCTTGTTGAGAGCCACTAGTTATTAAGATATCATCTGCAGTACACTTAACTTGAACTTTTTCCATCCTCTTAACGATTTCTTCCCTCAAGGGCAAAAATCCATCAGTAGGACCATATTGTAACGCTTGTGCTGGATACTTTTCAAAAACCTTATCAACTGATTTTCTTAGAGCTTCAACGGGGAAAGACTGAGCAGCTGGGAAACCTCCACCAAACGAAATAATCTCTGGATTTTGTGTAACTTTCAATAGTTCCCTAATTTCTGAAGCTTTGATGTTTTCCATTCTCTTTGCGAATTTAAACGCCATATAACACCTCCCTAATTCGAAGTTTTAACCTACAATAATATTACACTAAAATTACAAGTTTGTAAAGCTTGCTATAACTACTCTCGGCATAGATTTTTAAATGAAATTATTGTCTTTTTTTTGACAAAAATAAATGTGCCTTCATTTTCCACTACACAAAAAAGGTTTGATATCTACAAAGTCAACTATATACAAAATACAGACTGTCAAAAACGCCTTAGTTCTAGGAACTAGCAAAATTTAGACTCGCAGTGTACTAAAAGCGTACATAAGAGGCTGAATTTTGTGTATTCCTCAAGAAATCAGGCGTTTTTCGACAGTCTGAACAATAAATTTTTAAAGAAGTTCTACTTTGTAGTCTTCCTTTAAAGCTTCAATCTTTTCGGTATAAGCCTTACTCTGTGCTGAAAGCCTTAAACGACCCTCGATTTCTTCCTTAACTTCTTCAAATTCCTGCTGAGTTTCTGGTTTTTTGTCTTCTAATTTTATTACGTGATATCCAAATTGAGTTTTCACAGGTTCAGAAATATTTCCGACTTCCATTCCGAATACTGCTTCTTCAAATTCTGGAACCATCTGTCCCCTACCAAAGAATCCCAAGCTTCCTCCCTGTGCCTTTGAAGGACACATAGAATGTTTCATTGCTAGCTCTGCAAAATCTTCACCAGCTTCTATTGCAGATTGTACTTCTGCAAGCTTTTCTTCTTCTGAAACCAATATGTGAGAAGCTTTTACTGTTTCTGGTTCTACAAATTCAGCTTTGTTTTCTTCGTAGTAAGCTTTTACCGATTCCCCATCAAATTCAACGCTATCTAAAAACTTTTTAATAGCATATGACTTCAATAGATTTGCCTTTACTATCTCAATATCTTCTATGTAAGATTCTTCTTTGTCATAACCATTTTTCAAGGCGTAAGAATAAAAAAGTTCTTGGTTAACAAGTTCTTCAATTAATTTTTTTCTACCAGCATCACCTTGGAATTGCATCATTCTTTGTGGTCCCAAAGTTTCCACCAAATAAGAAATATGTTTTTCTGTAATATCTCTTCCATCCACTACCGCTACTACTTTGTTTTCCATAATAACCTCACTCCATTTCTAATAATAATGTTGAACATCACAATACTACCAAAGGTATAACGATAAGTAAAGAGATGATTAGTTGACAATGAAGGGTTTTTTTATTATCTCGTTTTCGACACTTAAAAAAGGACAAAAAAGGTCAAGCTCTTGAAATAAGAGCGTTAGACCCTTTTTAGCATTATAGAAAAAATGTTGTATATT
>PDWI01002604.1_pt1 | contig 26817 bp, 24 predicted proteins | sample 1430891 | NCBI WGS metagenome assembly PDWI01 (sample SAMN01162508, study PRJNA174530) | Oral metagenome, whole genome shotgun sequencing project. | biome: Marine environment; feature: Marine mammal; material: Swab sample of the gingival sulcus; isolation source: swab sample of gingival sulcus...
GAAAGCTTATATTGATGATGATGTTTACATCTTTTCGCCATATGAAAAGGAAGAAGAAGGAAAACAAACGGAGGAAGATCAAAATAAAAAGCCTCAAGATGAAAAACCTGAGTACAAAAACCAGCTGACTGAAGAGGAACAGCGAGCTATGACCATTGATGAAATCCATTTGGCGAACAGTGAGTACGACACGTGGCTAAAGTGGAAAGTCTTTGCTCAAAGCTTTAAGAAAAATAGTCCCGAGGGTTTATTCCGCTACACCTATCGTTTCTCAGAACTGAAGCCTATGTTCTATTCGAATATAGATTTAATATACGTCGAACTATTCTTCAAAGACAATCGCTTGATTGTGGCTTGTAAGATTAATAAAGGAACGAAAGAAGAGTTAGGTCTCCCCAAGTCTAATATTAATCGTTACGTTCAATATAGAGACTTTGTCAAAGCAGCTCATTTCGATCAGGGGAAGCAAGAATACATCATTTCTGACAAGTTTAGAGCGGAAAACAGAATTCTGCCTAAAAATGTACATAGACACGACAACATCTTAAAGGTACAATACAACAAGGAAGATGACAGCGTTTCCTTAAAGTTATGCAGTCCAATCACAAAAGCTGACGGAGAACACCCGACTTACAAGCTTGTAAGAGCGAGCTTCCCTCTTGACAATGTAATCTTCCAGAATGATCCATTTTTCAAATAAATCCTAAGGAGCAAATCAAAGAAGGCTTATTTCAACAAAACAGAGGCTCAATCTAAAACGATTGAGCCTCTGTTCATCTAAGTTCTCGGACAAGTAAAGTCAGTCTATTCGATTAAGACAAGCGATCGGACAGGATCTTCAAGACACGTTCACGCAAGACATCGCTTCGCAACATCGCTAAAACATCTGAAGCGAAAGCAATACTCAAGAGACGCTTAGCTTCATCAAGCGAAAGCCCTCGCTGACGCATATAGAAAAGTGCGTCAGCATCCATTTGCCCCGTAGTCATACCATGGCTACACTTCACGTCATCAGCGTAAATCTCTAACTGAGGTTTAGATTGCATGCGTGCCGAAGGAGATAGCAAAAGGTTGCGATTATTCTGATGAGCCTGAGTCTTCTGTGCGTCAAGTGCTACTAAGATTCGACCAGTAAATACGCCGTAAGATTCATCTTGTAGGATATATTTGAAGAGTTCGTTGCTTATACAGTTCGGCACTTCATGGGCAATAAATGAGAAATTATCCACATGGTTAAAGCCATCGTTCAGCACCAAACCGCCTAAGTTGAGCTTTGCCCCTTCTCCAAGCAAGCGACATGTAAAATTATTACGAGTACGTCCCGAACGCAAACTGAAGTTATTTATGGCAACATCCGATCCAGCTTCTTGCTCCACATATAGGGAGCTTATTCGCTGTGTGAGGTCATTTGTATTATCAATATCAGTAAAGCACAAACGGGACCCAGCTCCAGCAAAAATATGTACAGAGTCCAAGTTCAAGGTTTTCATGCTACTCAAACTGTGATTACGACGGATCAAATGCAGTTCCGCTCCCTCCTCTAAAACTAAATAAAGGTTTTGAGCTGAAAGCGTTTTGACTGAACATTCGTAAATCGTATCGAAATCCAGAGTGCCATCAAACTTAACATCTTTTGAGAGATAAAGCACCTGTGCATTCGGCATAAAAGAACAAGCAAGCAAAGAGAGGGCTTCTTGATCTTGAATTTTAGGAAGGCTTTTGTTTTTTAGTTCCGATGCCCTAGTAAAATACATGCCTTCAGGCAGAGTAAACTCATCGATATTGCTTCTAATTTCCGCCTGACAGACCGACCACTCATCGTTCAACATTTTACAGACATCGGTACGCTGGTAGTCTTCACTACGGAACTTAGGCAGGCTACAAGCTTCGAAACGTTCAAGGTATTCAGACGCTCCGACCTGATTCCTGCACAGCTGGATAAGTTTTGTTTCTAAGTTCATAAGCCCTATTCTCCTAGTTCTTCCTTGATCCAGTCATAGCCTTCTTTCTCTAGTTTGAGAGCTAAATCAGCTCCTCCGCTATAAACGATACGCCCCTTGTAGAAAATATGGACAAAGTCAGGTGTGATATAATCCAACAATCTTTGATAGTGTGTGATAACAATCGCACTACGTTCAGGACTTCTAAGGGCATTTACACCATTTGCAACCACACGAAGAGCATCAATATCCAAACCACTATCCGTCTCGTCAAGGATAGCTAACTTAGGCTCAAGCATTGCCATCTGAAAAATTTCATTACGTTTCTTTTCTCCGCCAGAGAAACCTTCATTGACCGAACGGCTTGTCAGCTTACTATCAAGCTCAACAATCGCTCGCTTCTCCTTCATGAGCTTAAGAAACTCACTAGCTGGCATGAGCGGTAATCCCTTTGCTTTCCTCTGCTCATTCATAGCAGAACGCATGAAGTTCACCATACTTACCCCTGGTATTTCCACAGGGTACTGAAAGCTTAAGAACATACCCAGACGAGCACGTTCTTCAGCTTCCAAATCTAGAAGCTCATGTCCGTCAAAACAGACCTCACCCGAATTGACCGTAAAGGCAGGATGCCCTACAAGTACAGAAGAAAGGGTACTTTTCCCCGCTCCATTAGGTCCCATAATTGCATGAACCTCTCCAGGTTTAACGTGCAAATTGACACCTTGTAGGATTTTCTTGTCTCCAATACTTGCGTGTAAATTATTTATCTTTAACATATCAATTTCATATTCTATTGAACCAAAAAGCTATTCTTATCTTAAAGGTATAAATTAACCAACCGAACCTTCTAATGAAATAGCTAAAAGCTTCTGTGCTTCGACAGCAAACTCCATAGGCAATTTACTCATCACTTCTTTAGCATAGCCGTTAACAATCAGACCAACCGCTTCTTCAACTCCGATACCTCGTTGCTGACAATAGAAAATCTGATCCTCACTAATCTTGCTTGTCGTAGCCTCATGTTCTATAATTGCTGTGTCATTGTCCACTTGGACGTATGGGAAAGTATGAGCCCCCGATGTCGAACTCAAAAGCAAGCTGTCGCATTGAGAGTGATTACGTGCATTGTCGGCATTGCGACTAACTTGCACTAAACCACGATAACTATTCTGACTAAAGCCAGCAGATATTCCCTTAGAGACAATTCGGCTTCTGGTATTCTTGCCCAAATGGATCATCTTCGTTCCCGTATCTGCTTGCTGATAATTATTTGTTACTGCGACAGAATAAAATTCGGCCAAGGAGTCGTCTCCTTTTAATATACAGCTCGGATATTTCCACGTGACGGCAGAACCTGTTTCGACCTGAGTCCAACTAATTTTAGCTCTATCGCCACGACAAATACCTCGCTTGGTTACGAAGTTGTAAATCCCCCCAACACCATCTTTATCCCCTGGATACCAGTTCTGAACCGTTGAGTATTTAACCTCGGCATCCTTCTCTGCAATAATTTCAACTATTGCCGCATGAAGCTGATTCTCGTCTCGTTGAGGTGCTGTACACCCTTCAAGATAAGAAACATATGCTCCCTCATCTGCAACAATAAGCGTACGTTCAAATTGCCCAGTATTGATAGCGTTTATTCGGAAATAAGTAGAGAGTTCCATCGGACAACGGACTCCTTTGGGAATGTAAACGAAAGAACCGTCGCTAAAAACAGCAGAGTTTAGAGCAGCGAAGAAGTTATCCTTCACAGGTACAACCTTACCCATATATTTTCTGACCAAATCAGGGTAATCTCTTACGGCTTCACTGAAAGAACAGAATATGATCCCTTTCTCTGCTAATTGCTCACGGAAAGTAGTCTTTACAGAAACAGAGTCTATAACCGCATCAACAGCTATACCACTTAGTACCTTCTGCTCTTCGAGGGGAATACCTAACTTCTCAAAGGTGCGAAGTAACTCTGGGTCTACTTCTTCCAAACTCTTTGGACCTTCTTTCTTTTTAGGTGCAGCAAAGTAGATAATATCTTGGAAATCAATCTCAGGAATATTAAGCTGTCCCCAGTTAGGCATAGTCATCTCTTGCCAAGCTCTGAAAGCAGACAAGCGATAATCCAGTAACCAATCAGGCTCTCCCTTACGAGAAGATATAGAACGAATAGTTTCTTCGCTTAAACCTTTGGCTATTGTTTCAGTTTCTATATTTGAGGAGAAGCCATATTTATATTCATTTGACGTAACCTCATCTATAATTTTATCATTATCTTGCATTGCAATAAGTACATTCTTTATTGGATTCTTGCTCAAACCTTATGCAAATCATCCATTATTCCAACAAAGATACAACACTTTTTGTTCCAAATTACACTCTTTGCAACATAAAAGTAGTAAAACGTTTATTCTTTTATCTGCTCAACAGTGCCATCTTTGAGCATAATCATGCGATCGGCTCTGCCAGCAAGTTCTAAATCGTGAGTAACTAAGACAAAACTCTGTCCCATAGTCTCCCTCAACTCAAAGAAAAGATTGTGAAGGATTTCTTTATTCTCTGAATCCAAACTTCCCGATGGTTCATCAGCAAATATCAGTTTAGGGTCATTCATCAAAGCTCGAGCTACGGCAACGCGTTGGCACTCACCTCCAGATAACTCACTCGGATGATGTTTTAAGCGATGTAACAATGAGAGTTTATCAAGCAAAAACTCTGCCCTTTTGAGAGCTTTAGACCATGAAACCCCAGCTATAAGAGCAGGCATTGCTACGTTCTCGACAGCTGTAAACTCAGGTAGAAGTTGATGATTTTGGAAGACAAAACCAATATTTTGATTGCGAATACGAGAGGCTAATTCATCGTTCAAGCCCATAACTTCTTGCCCATTAATCAGAAGGCTTCCACCTTGATCTGCATGTGCCAATGTCCCAAGAATCTGCAAAAGCGTTGTCTTACCTGCTCCACTTGGACCAACAATCGAAACAATTTCATGCTCGTAGATATCCAAATCCAAGCCTTTTAAGACTTCTAGAGTTCCAAAGTGTTTATGAATATTTCGGGCTTTTAGAATAATCTTTCGCTGAGACATCATAGATTTCTTGTCTTGAGTTTAGAGAAGCTTAGCTCTTATCAGAGCTTATTCCTCCTTCACTCTGAATTTGTTTAGACTTTAGTTTTATAGTCTGAATGACATAAGCTGAGAGATGACAGCCAAAGATTGCAGGCATATAAGCTACCGTTCCAGCGGTTGAACGCTTACATGTTTCACCACTAATCTCAACAACGGCATCATCATTTCTAAGTTCATTTGAGAAAACAACTGGGACACCTTTCTTTACACCCAACTTACGCAAACGCTTACGCAAAGCTCGAGCTAAGTTACAGTTATAACTTTTTGATATATCAGCTACCATTACAGAACTTGCATCCTGTTTAGCTCCTGCTCCCATCGAAGAGATTATAGGATATCCTCGCTCAAGACTCAAGGCAATCAAGTAAACCTTTGGACTAAGAGAGTCTATAGCATCAACGACATAATCGTAAGAAGTCTGGTCAAGCAATGCGACCATATTATCATCTTTAAGAAACTCATTGATGACCGTCAAGCGAAGAGCGGGATTAATATCAAGAAGACGTTTCGCCAAAGCTTCTGCTTTAGGCTGTCCCATTGTACTATTCAAAGCGACTAATTGACGGTTGAGATTCGATGGCTGAACGGTATCAGCATCAACAATTGTCAGCTGACCTATACCTGCACGAACCAACATTTCAGCAGCATAACCACCAACACCACCTAAACCTACTACTAAAACATGAGCCTCTAAGAACTCATTTATACGCTCCGCACCAAAAAGCAATTCAGTGCGTTCCGTCCAATTATTATCCATCAAGCCTTACTTAATTCCTCTTTTGTCTAAAGCTCTTTGATAAGCTCGTGCATTTTTAAGATGCTCTGAATACGAAGAAGCAAAATTATGTCGTCCAGAAAAATCCTCCTTAGCACACATATAAATATATTTATGCTCCTCAGCATTCAAAACGTAGTCAATAGAACTTGGTTTTACTAGATGAATTGGACCTGGAGGAACGCCAAGAGAATAATAAGTATTATATGGAGATTTAATTTTCAAGTGCTTCTTCAAAATACGTTTAAGTCCAAAATCTTTCAAAGCATACTTCACAGTTGGATCACTTTGAAGACAATAATTACGACGTAGTCGGTTCAAATATAAGCCAGCAATACAAGCATATTCATCTTCTTTGGCTGATTCAGCTTCAATAATAGAAGCTAAAGCTACAGCTTGTTGCTTCGAAATCTTCAACTCTTTTAAACGAGCTTCACGCTCCTTCGTCCAAAAGGACTGATAACGAGCATGAAAGGTCTCAACCAAAGCCTTTGGACTAATAGCCCATAGGACAGGATAGCGACCTTGCAGGAAGATTCCGCGGACACTCTCCTTTGTTTCGCCTAGAGTTCTGAGATAAGTTGGATCAGACAAGAGTTGTTTGAGTGAATCCTCTTTAAGCAATAAGCTCTGAGCTAAGTAATGAGTTAACTCTTCCTCCGTATTGAAATGAGAAATATTAAAGACTACTGAATCCTGTCGTCCCTCAGCTAATTTGCGAACGAAGTCAATAGTTGTCATTTCGGGTTCGACAGCATAACGACCTGTTTGCAACTTATCTCTAAGATGATAGTAACGCTCAGTATATTTAAGGAGTGTAGGGTAAGAAGGAATCAGCTTAACAGCCATCTGTTTATGCAGATAATCCATACTAGGCTCCTTATCTATATAAATGTAGACCCTCTCTTTATTTTGCCCAATAGGAGCATGGATAGCAACATAAGCCTTATAAGTATAGTAAGCTCCAATCAAAAGGATAACTAGGAGCAAAAAGAGGAGTAACTTTTTCCCTAAAGAAAGCCCTCGTCGTCCCCCTGAAGAGTATTGAAAGGTGTTTAATCTCTGATATTCTGACACATTATATTTCCTTCCCATAAGCTGACATTTTTCTATTTTTAGATCTTCTTATCACGGACACTTCCCTACACTCTATAAATCAGCACCCTAGACAAAGATAAGAATAATGTTAGAATACATCACTTATTATACTTAAACAATACTAAATCAGTCTAACATTTCATCAACTAATCCTAGCAAATCAAGGCAAACGTCCAAAGTTTGACGACCTTTATCCAAACGAGGATTAAACTCCACAAAGTCCATTGAAACAATATTTGCAAAAGAGAATAAATTTCTAAGGAAATATTTTAAGTCTTCTAGACTCATTCCATCTCGTTCAGGAACACCGGTCCCAGGAGCAACCCTTGGATCTAACGCATCAATATCCAAACTTAAATGAAACTGCTCCAATCCTGTAGCAGAAATTTTTGATAGAAACTGTCTTGTTATCTCTTTAATTCCATGACTTTTAATATCGGAACTAGAAAAAACATTTAGATTAAAACGTTCGACCAAAGAAAGTTCTTCTTTATCCAAGCTTCTCACCCCCAAATAGAAAACATGCTCTGGCTTAAGTCTTCCCATTTGAAATTCTGGAATATCTTTTTCATCAACCATATGCATTAGGTAAGCCATATGCATACCATGTGCATTATGAGAAGGAGAATACTCAGCAGGATTAAGGTCTCCATGAGCATCAATATAAATACATCCTACATCTTTATAATGGTGACAAACAGAAGAAATGCTTCCCCAAGATAAAGAATGGTCTCCTCCAAGGACTAAAGGGAAAACTCTTTCCTCAAGAGATTGAGAAACAAGCTTATCTATTTTAACTAATGACTCAAACAGCTCATTTTTATTCTTAATGAAAGGATCTTGTTCTTGTATAGATTTAAAAGATGGACAAGATAGAATAGGCTTAACCCTACAGAACTTTTGATGTTTTGTAAAGACAGTCTTTGTCCCTATTTCGGATAAAAGGATCCGAGGTCCATCTTCAACTCCTAGCCTATTTGCTCCAAGATTTATAGATACTCCTATTATATCAATATTCTTCATTTCTTAGATTCATCAGTTTATAATACAATATAATCACAGGTAACTATAACCTTATAAATTATTTGCCCATAAAAAAACAAGAATAAATTATAAAATTAAGCAAAGTAATGACACATAGCATTAAACATAAAAGCATTACTCCAACGCATATATGAAATCTTTGAGCTAATACCTTTCTTTAACTGATAATAAAAAAAGCCCAAAGGATCTTGCATATTCCTACAAGTCCAAAATAAAACAGCTTCAATAATATCTTTATACTTATCCTTTTCGCCTAAGATAGATAAACAACGAATCAATTCAGCTGGACAATGAATATCAATTGGGTACTGTTTATTATGATAATACATTGGAGTACCATCAGCCTTAAAGAAAGTCTCAATATAATAATTCAAACCTTTTTCCAATGCTAAGTGAAAAGCTTTATCCCCCGTAAGTTTTTCATATATAAATAAGGATTCAAGATTATAACCTGTATGGAAACTATCAATCCAAGACTGGACTGGGAGCAAACCATAAACCCAAGAACCATCATCATTCTGAGCTTCAACAACAGTTTGAACAGTTTGACGGGCTAAAGTTAAATAGCTTTGATTTCTACTGTAATGATAACATAAGCTTAAAACCTTAACCCCTAAAAGAGAAGCATTAAACACTGTATCATTTCCTTTTAATGGACTATATGAAAAAAGAAAACCATCCCCTACCTTAGTCCTTCTTAAATCTTTTATCACAAAATCAGCAGAACTTAGAGCAACTTCTTTATATCGTTCTTCTCCTACACATTCATATGCTAAAAATAGAGCTGATACAGCAAAAGATGTAGCAACAACTGTCGGAGTATTTTTAGGGAACAAGAACAATCTACGAGCTTGCCAATCAAAATTATATCCCCAACAAGCACCACTATATCCTTCAACTTTTAGAGATATTAAGGTATCTGCAATTTCTTTAATTAAAAAGCTTATTTCTTCCTTTGAGCCAAAATACTTTGAATAAGACTCGTCTTGAGCAACTAAATGAAAGAGCTTACAATAGCCCTCCAAAAACAAAGCTAACCCTTTACTATTATATTCTTTAGGAACAAGGAACAGACGACGAAAATTAATAGGAGACCTTTTGAAACCTTGAATCATCACTAAGCGACACAAGCTAGAGTACTTAAAAGGCAGTAATTGAAAAACTTTAGAATTGAGACCATCATAGGGGTCCCAACCCTTAAACTTTTCATTCTCACAATAAGAACGTAAAGACTTAAACTCTTTATGAAATAAGATTTCCTTAAAACTCATAACTAACAAACAACTAACCTAAACTCTATACAGTAATTTCTTGAATAAGATATCTAAATTTTCCTGATTTAGTTCGTTCTATTTTAGAGGTATAAAGCAGTTCAAATTCAAAATTAACAAACATTTTTTGAAGACTGTCCATTATTTTAGTTTCTTCCTCCATTGAATAATAAGCATTTACCTGTAATTTTAGAATAATCTTTCCGTATTCTTTTTGAACATATTGATAAGCATCAACTCCTTTAGATGCCCAAAAAACCTCATCACTACAAGTAAAAGGGATTTTATTGCCACTCTTATCATAAAGGAACTCCTGCTTCCGACCAATAATTTTCTTGACAAGAGAATCATCCTTACTCTCAAGCTCAACGTAATCATCTGTTTTATATCGAATAAAAGGGAAGTAATGATTATCAAAACTCGTAACAACAACCTGAACTTGAGATGCTGTTTCATTTTCAATAATAGGCTTCAAGTCTTCAGATAGAAACTCAGTATAACCATAGAGTTCCTGAAATTTCATAAAACCATCTAAATTTTGATAAGCAGCAACGGATTTTTCACAGTGTCCATAAAATGAATAAATCTCAACGCCTAAAACTTTACGAATAAGATCACGATGCTCATCATAAACATTTTCAGAAGAACAAATCACTCCCTTTAGACCTTCTAACCTAAAATCTCCAGAAGAATACATAAGAGAAGCTAAGCTAACAATACTGCTAGGATAAGCTACGATAAATTTAGGCTTTTGCCTCCTTAATTGCTTGATATAAATAGGATATGTATCTGCTGTCAAATGAAAAGAAGAATAGATGAGACCTCTTTCTTTTTTCGACTTCATCCAATAAATCTCTGATTCAATTAAACTAGAGTCAAGTTCAGCCCCTCGAAACACAGCTACTTCATCAATAAAATATCGATAAGAAAAGAAATGCTTATAGTTATACAACAAATAAGCAAGCTCTTTAGCTCTTGCTTTGTAATTATCTAAATAAAAACCCATAGGCATACCTGTTGTGCCTCCTGTCTTAACAAGAGTTAATGCATCCTTTGGATAATCGACATTTAGCAGATCATCCAAATTACTTCGGACTATATCTTTATCTATAAAAGGAATCTTTGAAAAATCTTCTATAGATTGAAAGTCTGAAGGATTAAAACCATTCTCTGACCAATACTTACGGTAAAAAGGAATTTTAGACCACGATAAATTAATTAATTCCTTAAGCTTATTAAATTTTATCTTCTCTTTCTCCTCTCGACTCAAAGTGTCTAATTTTTTGAGTAAAAAGTAGTGAGTAAAAAACACTTTAACCGCTCGTAAGTAATAGAATATTTTTTTTAGATTTATCATACGTATTAATTATACTCAAGATTCTTTTTATAAAGTTCTGTAAGAGCTTTGGCTACGGAGCTTGGCAAATAACCTTGAACAAGACGCTCTGACTCCAAACCCATAGACTCTAAATTGCTAGGATTATCAATTATTTTAAGCAATAGTCTACTTAAAGCCTTACAATCTCCTGCTTCAAAAAGATAACCATTAAGACCATCCTGTACGACCTGAGGAACACCGCCAACCCTTGTAGAAAGGATTGGTTTAGCATAAGACATTGCTTCTAAGATACTAATAGGTAAACCTTCAGCATACGAGGGTAAAATATACAAATCAGCCTGATTAAGGAGTTCAACCTTCCTTTCTCCCGAAACAAAGCCTTCATAAATAACCAAATCTTCTAGCTCGTAAGCCTGCACTTGAGCCTTAAATTCTTGGACTTGTCCATTGCCCCCAACATGCAGAAGGCAACGTCCTTTAAGAAGACCCTTATGCTCCATCAAAACGTCCAACAAATCAAAGATTCCTTTTTGAGGATTTATTAGACCAAGGAATAACAAATGTAGAGTAGTGTCTTTACGCTGTTCTATCTTTTGAGGAGAAGTTACAACATTGGGAATAATACAGACATTATCCAAAGCTAATTCTAACTCAAAAAAGGCTTGCCACTCCTCACTCAAACAAATAATCTGATCACATTTAAGGAATATTCGCTTAACATAGTCCTTATTTTGGGCATAAAAAAGCTTGAATTCTCCTCCATGTAGATGCAAAATAACCTTTTTATTAAAAAGCTTAGATAAATAAACCCATAACGCAGAACGCTTAAAACTCAAATAAGATGCAGAGTGGATATGAACAATCTTAATCTTCCTATCAAAAACAAGAAGACAAGCCGTCTTCATGAAAGACCAAAGCAACAAAAAGAAATTGACAAACTTACCTTTCTGAGAAGAATTGACTATAAACTTAAAATCTTCAAAGACTTCCTTTTGATAAGTATGCACAACCTGAGCAATTCCTCCCTTTGGTCGAAAAAAAGAACAAGAGACTGTAAGCACCTGCTCAGAAAGACTTTTTGAAACCCTCATCAACATCTAATTTTCTAAGACAAAATCTATATCAGATTCTCCATCATCTTGTTTGCTTGTCTGCAGAAAGAGAATAGGAAATATATAAAAATAAGACAAGAATATCTCAGCCTCTCCAAAAGACTCAAAAGTTAAACAAACAAACAAGTAAGCAAAAAAGAATATTGACAAGAACTCCCCCTTTTGAGTCATTTCCTTATAGCCTTTAATAAGACGCCAATAAAAGACAAAGAATATTAGAGAACCTAGAAACCCAAAACGTATCAGGAAATTAGACCATGCGATATCATCACTAAAAAGTTGCCCTCGATGAAGCTCTTCCCCCTCCTTGTATGTGAGAGTTCCTAACTTAAATAAATTTCCGTCAAGACCAGAGTCTGACATAAATCCAAGACCACGAATCATAGACTCCGGCTTCTCCAGAATATACTCCAAGCGTTCATACGTTAGAAGAATACGAAAATTAAAATTATCCGTAACCTCTCCCTCTGAAACCTTTTCTAAACCTTTGACTATTTCAGCTCCTCGATTCCAAATAAGATCGTTTGTACTCAAAAAAAGAAGAGAAGAAGCTACGATAAGCCCAAGTAAAAATTTCTTGAATACAGGTCTCTGATAAATCAAGACAAACATAAAAACCGATGTTAACAAGGTAACACCTAGATGTGTCATCTTGGCATTTACAAAGATCAATGTAACAAGAAGAAAAAAGCATAAAATACGCCACCACAACCTCTGCTCAAAAAAATTAAACAGAACCAATACAGCAAAAATCATACAAGTATTAGGAGGTTTAATACCTCGCTGACCTCCCAAATAACTTTGCTTAACATAGTCCTGTATAATGTTTACATCTGGAAGATAGTTCTGAATGATCAAAATAGTGCAGGCTATAAGCGTAAAACCTAGACTATACTTAAAAGCATTATTTACCTGAAGTCTCGTAAAGCTAGGGGCAATATAAACTAAACCTAAAGGAATCCAAGAGCGAATAAAGGCTAGAATATCCCGAAGACTAGTTCCAAGAAAATAATCATAAACTCCATTTAATATAATAAACAGGAAGAATAGACTGACTATATTCTGCAAGTAGCCAAAGAGTTGCACTTTACGTAGAATAATCTGCCGAAAGAATAGAACCAACAAAAGCAAATAGCCAGAATCATACACGTTATGTAAAAAAGGAAATTCCCCAATACCAGAGTCAAACCTAAAACCAATACGAAAATAGGTCGAAGCTAATAAATAAATTATTGCCAAGACCCAATCAATTCGTCCAAAATATAAAAGGATTAAACCTATAAATAATAAAATAACATCCATAAAAATAAAAGCCTAACCCCCTGAAATTATTCCTTTTAACACTTGATTATTATCCATTATTGCAAAGATAGTAATAATCTTATGATGAGAGAGTAAAAAGTCTTAGGCAAGACTTTTTTATTTTAAGCCTACGTTTTCAAAAAAACTTAGGCTTGTTTTTAGAAAATCTTCCCAAAGAAATTCCCAAAACAAGCCTAGAGAAATTAATAAGCGAGCCTAACCGAGAAAGCTAAGTAGGATACCAGCTGCAACGGCAGAACCAATAACTCCCGAAACATTTGGACCCATGGCATGCATGAGAAGGTAGTTCTTTGGATCGTATTCCAAACCAACAACCTGAGAGATACGTGCCGAGTCAGGGACTGCAGAGACACCAGCATTACCAATAAGCGGATTAATCTTGTTTTCCTTAGAAAGGAATAGATTCATAAACTTGACAAACAGGATTCCACAGATGGTAGCAATTACAAATGAGAATGCTCCAAGACCAAAAATCTTCACCGAATTCCAAGACAAAAAGTAAGTAGCTTGTGTCGATGCTCCTACGGTAACTCCTAGAAGAATTGTGATAATATCGATTAAAGGGCCACGTGCAGTTTCTGCCAAACGACGGGTAACGCCACTTTCTTTAAGCAGATTACCAAAAAAGAGCATACCCAGAAGAGGAAGAGCTGATGGCACAAGCATCGTCGTTAGTAAGAGACCAACTATCGGAAAGATAATCTTCTCTGTAGTCGATACTGGGCGTGGTCTTTTCATTCTTATCAGACGCTCTTCCTTGGTCGTAAGCATCTTCATAAATGGCGGTTGGATAATTGGCACCAAAGCCATATAAGAATAGGCTGAAACCGCAATAGCCCCCATAAGTTGTGGAGCCATCTGGCTAGACAAGAATATCGCAGTAGGTCCATCTGCCCCTCCAATAATACCAATTGCTCCTGCCTGCTGAGGGTCAAAACCAAGGTGTAGAGCCGCTGTATAAGCAGCGAAGATTCCGACCTGTGCTGCCGCACCTATAAGCATAAGCTTGGGATTAGAGATCAGAGCTGAGAAGTCAGTCATCGCACCAATACCCAAGAAAATAAGAGGGGGATACCAACCTTTCTGCACCCCTTGATAAAGGGTATTTAAGACTGAGCCATTCTCATAAATACCTATATTGTAGCCTTCTTGAAAAGGTATGTTACCAATAAGCATACCGAAGCCAATAGGGATTAGGAGCAAGGGTTCGAATTCATACTTGATAGCCAAGAAAATAAAGAGCATGCCGATAAACAGCATGATGACATGCCCTAATTCGATATTTGCCAGTCCTGTAAAAGTGAGGAACTGTTGCAAATTCTGAATGAGGAAACCTCCAAAAGCAAACATAAGCTAGCCGATTAGGACAATCTCTGCACCCTCAAGGATAGAATCTCCTTTAGACACTTTGATTGCAGTTACCACACCATCACTTTCTGCACTGATGTTATTTTCCATTTTCATCGCTTCGAGGATAGCAACTGTATCCCCAGCTTTGACTTGTTGTCCCACTTGAACTTTGACATCCAAGATAACACCTGGCAGAGGAGATAGGACGGCTGTTCCACTTGCTGGCACAGAAGGTGCAGGTGTTGGCTCAGAAGCAGGAGCAGGAGCCGAACTTGGAGCAGCTGCAGGCTTAGGAGCAACAGGCTTAACACTTGACTTCGGAGCAGGCTGAGGCATTGGTTCGCCAAGGATCTCCACTTGATAATTCTTTCCATTCACTTCGACAGAAGCAGTATTGCCTTCTAGTTCGACAATTGCAACGCTATATTCATTGCCATTAATACTATACTTATATTCTTTCATTGTACGATATAATTAATATATGTTTGACTTCTTTTATTTTCTTAAAAAGTTCTAAGGGAGCTGACGCATAAACTGTGAGCGATTAAGCCAATTCGACGGAGTCGTGTGCTTAATCGTGAGACAATAACTCTCTTCATCGTGTAAGGTTTCACGCTCACTATGAAGAGCTAGAGCTATAGCTGTCATAATCTCTCCTTTACGTTGTTCAAGTTCTTGGGTCAAAGCCATCGAAACGGCTAAAGATTCCTCTTCATTTAGCGGAACTTTACTGATAGCTCTCTTAACCTTTACTTGCTTCTCAGGCGATGGACTTGCCTTTTCCTTTGCTTTGCCCTCAATAATCTGCATGAGCTTCCCCACAGATGTGAAGACAATAATCAATAAGAGTAGGGCTGTAAAGACAACTAGTACAGCTGTAATTGTTAGGACATAACCATGTGGGTCTTCCTTTACGAGTTGGGCAATTTTCTCTGCCGTCTGAGGACTCTGTCCTGCTGAAGCTTGAGCAAATAGAAGATTACCTCCAAGCCAAGCAAGAGCAAGCAGAAACAGACGACTTAGTAGCTGATAATTTTTCATACGCTAGTATTCATTTGCAGACTACAAAGGCAAGTTATCATGCTTTTTAGCAGGATTAGCTTGTCTTTTTGTCCTGAGTTGAGCCAGAGATCTTATGATACGGAAACGTGTATTTCTGGGTTCAATAACATCATCCATGAAACCAAATGATGCAGCGTTGTAAGGGTTTGCAAAAGCTTGACGGTACTCTTCTTCCTTCTCTAGAGCTGTAGCTACAGGATCATCAGAAGCGGCGACTTCCTTGTTGAAGATAACTTCGACTGCTCCGCTAGGACCCATTACCGCAATCTCAGCACTAGGCCAAGCATAGTTCACGTCCGAACGAAGGTGCTTTGAGCTCATCACAATATAAGCCCCACCATAAGACTTACGCAAAGTTACGGTAATCTTAGGCACTGTAGCCTCACCATAAGCATAAAGGAGCTTAGCACCATGTACGATCACACCATTGTATTCTTGACCTGTTCCCGGTAAGAAACCTGGGACATCTACAAGAGTTACCAAAGGAATATTGAAGGCATCACAGAAACGAACGAAGCGAGCTGCCTTGCGTGAGGCATTACTATCTAAAGCTCCAGCCATAACCATAGGCTGATTAGCTACAATCCCTACACTCTGTCCGTTGAAACGTGCAAAACCGACGATGATATTCTTGGCAAAGTCACGATGAATCTCAAGAAACTCTCCGTTATCAACCAGCGAACCGATGACTTCATACATATTATATCCTTGGTTCGGTTTATCTGGGATGATCTCATTAAGATAATCATCTACTCGGTCAATCGGGTCTGTACATTCGCAAACAGGTGCTTCTTCCATGTTGTTCTGTGGAATGAAGCTGAGCAAGTGTCTAATCAAAAGTAAGCCATCTTCTTCTGTCTCGGCAGAGAAGTGAGCGACACCACTCTTGCTCGTATGCACGCCAGCACCACCTAGCTGTTCTTGACTTACATCCTCACCTGTTACCGTTTTAACCACTTTAGGTCCTGTAAGGAACATGTAACTTGCACCTTTTATCATGACGGTAAAGTCTGTTAGTGCGGGAGAATATACTGCACCGCCAGCACAAGGACCGAAGATTCCTGAGATCTGAGGAATCACCCCAGAGGCAAGAATATTATTTTGGAAGATATCGCCATAACCCTGTAGTGCGTTAATTCCTTCTTGGATTCTAGCACCACCTGAATCATTCAGTCCGATAACAGGAGCACCCATTTTCATCGCTTGCTCCATAACCTTGCAAATCTTCGAAGCCATCATCTCTGACAATGCTCCACCAAAGACGGTAAAATCCTGAGCAAAGATGTAAACTAATCGTCCATCTATCGTACCATATCCTGTAACGACCCCATCGCCTAGAAACTTTGTCTTCTCAATACCAAAGTTTGTTGAGCGATGCTGTACAAAAGTGTCTAGCTCCTCAAAACTACCTTCATCTAAGAGCATAGCAATACGTTCACGAGCAGTGTATTTACCCTTTGCGTGTTGCTTCTCAATTCGCTTCTCACCTCCTCCGAGATGAGCCTCTTGACGGCGTTTGATTAATTCGTTAATCTTTTCTGATTGAACACTCATAATATCTTTATTTTAGTTTAATTCATCTGATTTATTCCCAATATAGCGTGCGGGATTATCATAGTTTAGAATTTTTGCAGGCACACCTGCTACACAGGCATTCTCAGGAATATCTTTAACGACTACTGAGCCTGCTCCGATTGTAACGTTCGAACCAATCTTCACATGCTCTACAATTGACACATGCGGAGCAATATATACATTATCTCCTATCTCGGCGGCCTGTCCATGGTTCGAACCAATAGATAGGAACTGAGAGAGGTTACAATTATTTCCTATGACGGTACTAGGACTTATTACGATACCGACGCCATGACCAATGTATAAACCTCGACCAATCTTCGTAGAAGGTGGAATATCTAGTCCATAAATCCGCCCAAAGAAACGAGTCAATAGTCTTGCTGGATAGTACAGAAGGTTTGGCTTTGAAGCTAAACGCATCCAGAAAGTATAGACGAAGCAGTGATTCTTCAGCAATAAAAGGTAGATAAGTACACGAATAGCCCCTTTCCATCCACGAGGAAAGAAGCCATTATACCGCTGAAAATCTGTTCGTATTAAGTACCACAATTCCCTCATGAGCCTTGAACTAGTTTTTACTTCCCCTTCGTTTTCTAATCCTTCTGCTTCGAATCACAGAGTTCGGTCAGTACTCCCTGAGTACTTTTTGGGTGAAGGAAGGCGATATTCAAGCCTTCAGCTCCTTTGCGTGCTTGCTTGTCAATCAAACGTACCTCCTTAGCCTCTAGCTCCTCAAGGGCTTCGCCCACATCAGGCACAGCAAAAGCAAGGTGATGTATCCCCTCGCCTCGTTTCTCTATGAACTTGGCAATGGGACTTTCAGGGGAAGTAGGTTCTAGAAGTTCAATCTTCGTCTGTCCCACTTTGAAGAAAGCTGTTCTGACTTTTTGCTCTTCAACGACTTCGATGTTATAACACTTCAAACCGAGTATTTCCTCGTAGTACGGGAGCGAGTCCTCAATACTTTTTACAGCTAAGCCTAGATGCTCAATATGTGTCAGATTCATTTTCTTTTGTTTTATAGTTTGTTCTGATCGATAGCAAGTTAAATTGCCTAGTACTTAGCAAAGTTAAAAAAATTAAGCAACTCTACAAACAAGGGAGATTAGCGTCAGAATTAACCCAAGCCTTACACAGGACATAAAAACCTATTGCTCAAACGATTAAAAAGCCAAGTTCAAACATAAAAAAATCCTTGGGAAGAATTTATTATTTCCTTGGGAACATTTATTTGAATTGTTGGGAAGATTTCAAAATTTCGTCCCAAGAAGTTCTCCACCCTCAAAGGAGAGCTTCTTGGCAAGCTCAGAACAAAACGATACCTTGTTTATATAAAGGCAATTGTTTAACTTTGTATATTCACTAGAAACATAGCTCACATTCACGAGCAAATAAGCATAAATTCGCATGGCTAAAAAGGAGAAAGTAAGACCACCCTACTGGGAAGAAGTCAAAAAGGCAAGTAACATCCTCAAGGAAGGAGGTATAATCCTCTACCCTACAGACACAATTTGGGGTATTGGTTGCGATGCACGAAACAGCTCCGCCGTAGAGAAAATCTACAAGCTCAAACAGAGAACTGAAGCTAAGAGCATGCTTTGTCTCGTGGATAGCCTCATCAATCTTGAGAAGGTCGTAGCGAATATCCCTGATGTAGCCTACGATATGATTGACCTTGCCCTACGTCCAATCACAATCATCTATGACCATGCCGAAGGTGTAGCAAGCAACCTACTAGCCGAAGATGGCAGTTTAGGTATTCGTCTCACGAAAGAAGCCTTCTCTAAGGATCTCTGTCGCATGCTCAATGCTCCCATCGTTTCGACCTCTGCTAATATCAGTGGAGAAGCCAGCCCTCGCTTCTTCTCAGAGATTAGCCAAGAGATTCTCGATGGAGTAGACTATATCGTCAATTATCGCCAAGAGGAGCGACAAGTACTGCCGGCTTCACAGATTATCAAACTAAAAACTAACGGAGAGGTCAGCATCATCCGAGCCTAAACATGAAAAGAGCCTACAGAGACCGACTAAGCTATATCCTAAGCGATGGCATAGCTACAAGCCTTGCTTTGCTGGGGTTCGACTTCTGTATTCTCAATATTGACTGGACGCTTACTTGGGAACATCAAGTTTTTGCCCTACTCTTCGCTTTTTTTATCTATTGGCTATCAGGCTATTACAATAAAGTTTACGCCAAAAGTCGCTTTGCAGATTTCTCATCAAGCCTAGGCTCAAGCCTAATCCTAACGACCAGCTACTTCTTACTCAGCCCAAAGGTGGCAGAAATCTTAGATAGAGCTGACGGCTACTTCCTAAGTTTAGCCCTACTCTTTGGTCTACTCTATCTCGGACGTAGCATTGTTACGCAGATTCTCCTCCTACGCAAAGAAGATCCCAAGAGTAGAAGACGCATCCTGCTCATCAAAGAAGGTAAGCATGGCGAGGAAATGATGAACTGGCTTAAGCTAGAAGCTCATCTGAATATCGCAGAAGAACTTACACTCAAAGCTGAGCAACTAGAGGACAAAGCCTATATCAGTCAGATTGGTCAAGAACTTCCCAAGCTTGCAAAGGCAGGACAGGTTGAGGAAGTGGTCATCGCTACACAGAATATTAGCTTCGCCAAAATTAGCCCCATCCTCTACCATCTCTATCCCCTCCAATTACCCATCAAACTCTCACCCATCTATTTAGGTTCTAGTCAGATTAAGCTCCGCCTTCGCTCGGTACACGGCAAAGAGTTGATCAACTTATCTAGCGGAAATATGAGCGAATCATCAATCAATATCAAGTGGCTGATTGATCGCCTTGGTGCTTGCCTTGGGCTAATCGCACTCTCACCTCTTCTACTTTTCTTGGCATGGCGAGTAAGCAGGTCTTCCAAAGGACCAATCCTTTTTAAGCAAGAACGTATAGGTTACCTAGGAAGACCATTTAAGATTTATAAGTTCCGATCAATGTACACCAACGCAGAAGAGCAAGGACCTCTACTGAGCCAAGATGATGATCCTCGCATTACGCCATTCGGACGCTGGATAAGACGCTACCGATTGGACGAATTACCTCAATTATGGAATGTGCTGAAAGGAGACATGTCTTTCGTAGGACCTCGTCCAGAGCGAGCCTTCTACATCAAAGAGATTACCAAAGACGTCCCTCAGTTTTTCCTTTTACACAACGTACGACCAGGGATTACCTCTTGGGCTATGGTCAAGTATGGTTATGCAAGCAACCTCAAAGAAATGAAGGAGCGACTAAGCTATGATTGGCTTTATTACGAAAACATGTCGCTTCGCTTGGATTTAGTGATTATTTTCTACACAATAAAAACGATATTAAAAGGTTCGGGTAAATGAACAACGAGAAAACACAGGAAAACACCCTCCTTGAAAGGTGTATCTATTGGAGGGAGAAACACATCAGCGAACGCTACTTTATTCTCCTTTTGAGCCTATTCATTGGGATAACGATGTCTTTGGCTTCGTTGCTTCTTAAGTCCATGATTCATTCCATCTCGCATTGGGTTCAAGAAGCTATCAGCAATCAAAATTACCTTCGATTGCTCCTTCCTGCTGTCGGCGTCCTACTGAGTGGACTCTTCGTCCGCTACATCGTCCGTGATGATATAGGACATGGAGTAACGAAGGTCCTAAGTTCCATTTCACAGCGAAAGAGCCGTATAAAAACTCATAACATGTGTAGCTCGATTATTGCCTCAGCCCTGACAATTGGCTTCGGAGGTTCGGTTGGAGCAGAGTCTCCAATCGTACTGACTGGTGCGGCCATTGGGTCGAACTTTGGGCGAGCATTCCGTCTGGAGCAACGGAACTTAATGCTCCTTATTGGCTGTGGTGTCGCTGGAGCTTTGGGTGGAATCTTCAATGCTCCTATTACGGGTCTAGTCTTTGTCATCGAAGTATTGCTTCTAGACTTGACGATGACTTCTGTACTTCCTCTCTTGATTAGTTCGGTTTCTGCGGCATCAGTCTCTTATATCTTCTCTGGGGGAGCAAGCCTTTTTCACTTCACAACAGCCGAACAGTTCCGAATCGATCGCATTCCGATGATGATACTTTTGGGTGTTGTTTGCGGACTAACCGCCCTAATCTTTACTAAGACAACATTCTATTTAGAGGGAGCTTTTAAGAAGATTATCCCTTATCGTCGCCGTTACTTCATATCGATGTGTATCCTTGGTCTGTTAATTTTTATTTTTCCGCCCCTCTACGGTGAAGGCTACGCAGTGATGGATCAACTTCTTTCTGGCGACTACCTAAATATTTTACAGGGAAGTCTTTTTGAAGGCTTCGGTGATTCGTTTTGGATTATTCTCCTCTTCATGCTCGGTTCTGTGCTGATGAAGGCCTTTGCCTCAGCATCAACCAATAGTGGTGGTGGCTGTGGTGGGCTATTCGCTCCTACACTCTTCGTCGGTGGAATCACAGGATTTATCTTTAGTTTCGTGATTAACAACTTGCCAAGTAACCTATATTTGCCCTCAAAGAACTATGTCCTTTTTGGAATGGCTGGGCTAATGGCTGCCGTAATGCACGCACCACTTACAGGGGTTTTCCTAATAGCTGAACTCTCTGGTGGGTACAACCTCTTCCTTCCCTTGATGTTAGTTTCTCTAACTGCTTTCGCAACTATTCGAGTTTTTATGCCACACAGTATTTATTCGCTCCGCTTGGCAGAAGAAGGCAAACTGCTCTCGCATCACAAAGACACGGCTGTCCTTACTCTGATGAACCTTGAGCATGTTTTAGAAACAGACTTCGAAGTTGTAAGCCCAGACATGAGCCTTGGCGATCTCGTCCGTGTGATTTCGATCTCTCATCGCAACTCCTTCCCCGTTTTGAACGAAGAAGGCATCTTAGTTGGTATTGTGGAATTAGACAGTATTCGCAACATCATGTTCCGACCTGAGTACTACGAAGAAAAACTCGTCCGTCAGATCATGGTATCCCCTAGCTACAAGATTAAAGAAAGTATGTCTATGACCAAAATTATGCGAATATTCGATGAAACACATGCTTGGAAGCTAGCTGTCATCGATGAGACAGGACATTATCTAGGCTTCATATCCAAGAGCCAAATATTCAGTGCCTACCGAGAAGTTTTGAACGCTACTTTCGTAGGAGACTAGAAAAGAATGAGTAGCACGCAGACTTAGAATAATTAGAATCTGTACTTATACTAGAATTTGTCTACCTTTGTAAGGTAAATATTTAAGCAATAAGAAGCATTATGAATTGGGCAGGACTACTATCAGTTATACTAGGCGGAGGGTTAGGAGCAGGCTTACGCTACTCACTCTCTCAACTTATTTTCTCTTGGGTAAAGCAGGAGAACTGGTACTTTCTTTCCACACTAGGAATTAATACGCTTGGTTGCTTTTGCCTAGGTTTATTAATTGGGATTTTCAGTTCAAGAGCTGAAACACCTCCTGAATTAGTCTTATTTCTAGGAACAGGTTTCTGTGGAGGCTTTACAACCTTCTCAACCTTTGGACTAGAGAGTATAAGTCTTTTAGAGAAAAATGAACTAGGACTTTTTGCCCTTTACGTAAGTCTTAGTCTAATTCTAGGCTTAATAGCAGGCTTTGCTGGGCTAAGCCTTGGAAGAAACTTATAAGGAATAAACGAAATGAATGCAGAGCAAGAACAAACAGGTCTCTTTAACCTTGAAGACCTCAAGGAACTAGAAAGCCGATGCATCAGCATTGAAGAAGCAGAGCGTCAGGTCAACAGCATTCGCTCAGGCTTCCCATACCTAGATGTTATCGCAGCAGCAAGCCTAGAACGAGGAATTATTCGAATCGACCATGAGGATGAAGTCGATTATATGGCAAGATGGCAAGATTATCTTGATCGAGAAGATAGCTCCGTTTGTAAGTTCGTACCCGCTTCAGGGGCAGCATCAAGAATGTTCAAAATGCTCTACAATTTTCTAGAGCAAAGTCCAGAAGAGGAAATGAACAAGGGGATGATTCGTTTCTTCGAAGACTTATCTCAGTTTGGTTTCTACAACAACCTGAGCGAAACCTGCCTAAGAAATGACTGGAAAAGCCCAAGCAAATTAATCAATCAAGGAGAACATAAAAAAATTATTGAGAACCTCCTATCTGATCGTGGGCTAAACTATGGTTCTTTGCCCAAAGGACTGATTCCTTTTCATGCTTATGCAAAAGGCTCATGTACCGCAGCAGAAGAACATCTCGTCGAAGGGGCAAAATACATTCGTAGCAAACAAGGCATTGTCCGTATCCATTTTACCGTTTCACCTGACCATAAGGCTCGATTTAATGCTTTGCTAGAACAAAACAAGCGTTACTTTGAAAGTACTTATGGCGTCCGCTATGAGATAAGTTTCAGTGAGCAGAAAGCATCAACCGACACCCTAGCTCTTCATCTAGATGGTTGCTTATTTCGACTTGAAAATGAGCAAATCCTTTTCCGACCTGGAGGACACGGTGCTTTGATTGAGAACTTAAATGATCTCAACGATGACATCATTTTCATCAAAAACATTGACAATGTCGTACCCGATCATCTTAAAGGTTCAACGATTATTTACAAGAAATTCCTAGGCGGCATCCTACTAAGTGTCAAAGAGCAAATAAATAAATACATCAAAGATTTAGATAAAGGATCTGTCTCACAGAATAAGATTGACGAAATTGCAAGTTTCCTCAAGGATAATCTATGCATTGAGTCGCCAGAAGACTTGAAACAAGATACTGAAAGTTATCTCTTGTGGCTACGAAGTAAACTTGACCGACCAATAAGAGTCTGCGGAATGGTTCGCAATTCTGGAGAACTAGGTGGTGGTCCTTTCCTTATAAGAGAAGCAGATGGTAGCACATCTCTGCAAATACTTGAGAGTTCACAAATCAACATGCTTGATGAACATCAAAAATATATTTTTGAGCAAAGTACATATTTCAACCCTGTAGATATTGTTTGTTCTACAAAAAATGCCTACGGCGAAAGCTACAATCTGAGAGATTACGTCAATCCAAAAACGGCCTTCATCTCAAAGAAAAGCCTTAACGGAAGAGAACTTCTCGCCCTAGAAAGACCTGGACTTTGGAATGGGGCAATGTACAATTGGAATACTCTTTTCGTCGAAGTCCCTATAGACACCTTCAATCCTGTTAAAGAGGTGAATGACTTACTTCGCTTTGAGCATCAAGGATTATTAGATTCTAAAAAATAAATAACAAACTAAATACATCAACAATTATGAATGAAATCAAACAAAGACTTCAAGCCTTGCGTCAAGTCATGCAAGAAGAGGGTATATCTGCCTACGTTATTCCTTCGGCAGATGCACACCTAAGTGAATATGCACCAGACCACTGGCTTGGACGCACTTGGATTAGTGGCTTCACTGGTTCGGCTGGTACGATGCTTATCACACTTGATGAGGCAGCACTCTGGACTGACTCACGCTACTATCTACAAGCTACAGAGGAACTAGAAGGCAGTTCTATCCAACTTATGAAAGACGGCATGGTTGGGACTCCCACAATCACTCAATACTTAACGTCAAAACTCCCCAAGGGTTCAATTGTTGGAGCTGATGGTGCTTGCACTTCATTCTCAGATGCAATAAATTTCCAGCAAGCACTCAATGACTTCGGACTTGAATATCGTCTAGATCAAGACTTACTCGTCAAAGCTTGGAGCGACAGACCTGCTCTTCCGAACAAAGAATTATTCTCTCAAGATGCTAAGTATTCAGGACAAACAACGGCTGATCGCTTAGCAATTATCCGTCAAGAGCTCAAGAAGAAAGGCACAAACGCGACAATCATTACGATGCTTTGTGAATTGGCTTGGACATTTAATATTAGAGGTTACGATGTGGATTATAACCCTGTCGGCTTAGGTTTTGGTTTTGTGAGTGAGCAGGAAGCAATTCTCTTCACTCTAGAGGAAAAAGTCCCTGTAAGTTTACGTCAAGAGCTAGAAGCAAATGGAGTACGCATTGCTAACTACCATGAGATCACAAGCTACATATCATCTCTTTCGAAGGACATTTGCCTTTGGTTAGACCCAAATCGTACAACCTTCCGTCTCTTTGATGCCGTACCAGCTCACTGTCAAATCATCAAAGGTGTCTCTGTCATCTCAATGCTTAAAGCCGTCAAGACGGAGAAAGAGTTGGCAGGCGTTCGCCAAGCGATGGTAAGAGACGGAGTAGCTCTTACCAGATTCTACAAATGGTTTGAGCAATTCCTTGAAGAAGGTAATGAGATTAGCGAATACGAACTAGGGCTTCGCCTCGAAGAGTTCAGAGCAAAAGGCGATCTATATTACGGAGATAGTTTTGGAGCTATCGTTGGGTATATGGGACATGGTGCCATCGTTCACTACAGTGCTGAGCCTGAAACATCTTATATGATCAAGAAAGAAGGAGTGTTGCTTCTCGACAGTGGCGGACAATACAACGATGGAACGACAGATATCACGCGTACGCTTCCGCTTGACGGAGCTCCAAGTGATCAACTTCGTCGGGACTACACACTTGTTTTGAAAGGACACATTGCCATTGCTACAGCTCGCTTCCCTGAAGGGACATGCGGTTGTCAGTTGGACATCTTAGCAAGAAAGGCTCTTTGGGACCTTGGATTAAATTACGGTCATGGGACAGGACACGGCGTCGGCTTCTTTCTAAATGTCCATGAAGGACCTCAGAATATCCGAACTGATCTCAACCCTATCCCAATGCAAATCGGTATGATTACCAGCAACGAACCGGGGCTTTACCGAGCTGATGAGTACGGAATCCGTATTGAGAACCTCATCGTCTGCGAGCTCAAGGAAGAGACCGAATTCGGTCGTTTCTTCGGCTTTGAAACTTTGACCCTTTGTTATAAGGATAACCGTATGGTGGATAAGAGCCTCCTTACCGAAAAGGAAATCGAATGGTACAATAATTACCAAGAGATGGTGTATCAAAAGCTTGCACCTGAGCTGAATGCCGAAGAGCAAGCATGGTTAAGAGCCAAGACTGCTAAGCTATAAACATGGCATATATTCAAGAAGTTAGAGGCTTCCGTCCCCAAATAGCAGACGATTGCTTCCTTGCCGTCAATGCGACTATTCTCGGAGATGTCATCATTGGCGAGGGAAGTAGCATTTGGTTTAATGCTGTGCTTCGAGGAGATGTGAACAGCATTCGTATTGGACGCAACGTAAACATCCAAGATGGTTCAGTCTTACATACGCTCTATGGTAAGTCAGTTATAGAGATTGGAGACAACGTTTCCGTTGGACATAACGTTACTTTGCACGGATGTAAGGTCTGCGACAATGCACTTATCGGCATGGGAGCTGTCGTTCTTGACAACGCTGTCGTTGGAGAGGGGGCAATAGTTGCCGCAGGCTCAGTTGTCTTATCAAACACTGTCATCGAACCCTTTAGCCTTTGGGCTGGATCACCTGCCAAGAAGATCAAAGCGGTTTCTCCAGAGCAGAGCCAAGAGCTAAACCAACGTATCGCAAAGAACTACAATACCTACGCTTCTTGGTATGACGATCAAGGGGAACATATCCCCAAGGATTAACGTCAGTTCGGTCTAAGAGATTATGTGTAAAATGTTGTGTTTTAAGCAATTCACCCTTTGAAGGGGGATGAGCCACGTAGTGGCGAGGGGGGGATGAGAAGGAAATCTATATGCTTTTTCTATAAGATCATCCCTCCCCTGCCTAACGGCAGGTACTCCCTTCAAAGGGAGAATGCGATATAACTTCCTTATAATCAAAAGCTATAGTCAAGTATTTCTTAGAC
>PDWI01002605.1_pt1 | contig 26812 bp, 21 predicted proteins | sample 1430891 | NCBI WGS metagenome assembly PDWI01 (sample SAMN01162508, study PRJNA174530) | Oral metagenome, whole genome shotgun sequencing project. | biome: Marine environment; feature: Marine mammal; material: Swab sample of the gingival sulcus; isolation source: swab sample of gingival sulcus...
ACCATGCTCGCCAATTAACCATTCTTTAATCTGCGCATAGTTTTCAATAATACCATTGTGAATAATGGCAATATCGCCCGACGAACTCGTATGCGGGTGGGCATTTAAGTCGGACGGTTCACCATGTGTCGCCCAGCGCGTATGGCCAATACCAATATTGGCACTTAACTTCAAAGGTTTAATCTGGTCTGCTAAAAACTGCAGGCGTCCCTTGTACTTATGAACAGCTATCGTGTCGCTTAAAACGGCGATACCGGCTGAATCATAACCTCTGTATTCCAATTTATCCAGTCCTTCAATTAAAATTGGTACTGCATTATTTCTACCTATGTAACCAACGATTCCACACATTTAATTTCCTCTTTTCTTTTCATAATTAATGTCTCTCGTGTGCTTTTTGCACAAAAAAAACAGCGCACTGGCTGAAATTTAAACGCAAAAAATGCCATTGTCATTGCTCAACTGACCAAGGCTTTGTCCCAAAAGTCGCCTTTTGGTTTTGTCCTGTCGTTAACGGCATTGAGTTGCCGCAGAGTACCCGCCGAAATTTCGATAAACTCTGTCCTCGTCACCTTGTAAAGCTAATAAGGTCTGGCGCTTGGAATTTAATTGTCCATATTGTCTTATCACCACCTTTTGACTAGCATAACACAGCCTTAAATAGTTGTCAATCATTTCTAATAGTCAATTGCTGATTAGCGCACCAATAAAACGCATCGTCATATTTGACAATTGAACAGTCTTCAAAGGATTTGGCAACTTCTACCGCGCTGTCAACTGGCGCATCTAAAAACGCATTAAGGTAATCCAACTTTAATCTATAAAGCGCGCCTGACGGCTCGACTAGGCAATTAAAAATCGAGACTTCGGCACCGCTTTTTAAATGTCGATAGCGTGATAGCAGGCTACCCTTTTCCACTAAACTGACCTCATAATCGGGATAACCAACATAAACTGCGGGCTCATTCGGATAATCGAGGGCTGTTGTTACAACGGCTTTTTTAAAGTCGTTTAGCTGCATATAATCGTAGTTAAACTGACCACCTTGCGGCCTGATAATTAGCGCATTGAGTTCACCGCTTGACTTTATGTTTAAGCCACCATCAATCAATATAATATTCTTTTGACGACAGTAATGTGGAATATTGCTTATTCTATTTTTTAAGTAGTTCGAAATTGGCCAATGCCCAACCACAACCGTTTTAGTTTGATGGCTCGTCAATTCAATATAATTATCAAACTTAACATAACGATCATAGTCGTCAGGCAATCGATAGTTCGCCTCATAACTGGCGTGCACAAAAATATGATGCTTACCCTCTAACAGTATTGCCATATTATCCATAAACTGCAGTTCATCTTGATATGCTTCAATCAACTGTTCGCTTAAAGTATAACTATCATCCGATAGTTCAACACCACTGGCCTTTAATTCGGCAATCATCTCATGAATCATTGTTGGATAGTGCCATCTGTTGAGAAAATCAATTAAATTGGCGCGGCGCTTTTCATTTGTTAATAAAAACGAAATAAACGGCTCGTGATTGCCTATCAAGACAATGCAGTTAGGCAATTTAGCAAGCGCCATAACGCGCCGCAGTACAGCCAAACTATTAGTGCCGCGGTTTATGTAATCACCTACTAAAACCAGTAAATCATCTCTTGTTAAGGCCACCTTGTCAAGCAATCTCTCAAACAGATCAATACTACCGTGTATATCGCTTATCGCAATAATGCGCTTGTATTTTGTTTCATCAAACAATAAATGTCGTTCGTTCAAATTTGCCATGTTTATACAACACCCCAGTATTTTAATTGTCTAATTAAGCAGTAGCGCTTTCGCCTCATCAGTTAAGTATTTTTCGATATCGCGCAACCGAATATTAAATTCAACAATGCCATCGGCATATGAAGCAAAATCATACGGATTATAATAAATGATTAAGTCATTTTGATTAAAGTAATAATTAACATCGTCAAACTGAAAATGCTCGATTGCTTCGTCAAGTGTCATATCTTCGGTATAAAACAGTGCGCGCGACATATTTTCTTTATTTTGCAACATAATGTCAGCTAGCACTTTCTTATATTTGGCATCATACTTAAACCAATCTGCCAGCTTGTAAAGCTGACCAGTCTGGGCCGAAAAAACACTGCTTACAACAGTATAACCGGGGTGTGCCGCACCAAAAGCATGGTAAAACTGATGCGCTTTAATTTGAACTAATTTAGGGTGTTGCACAACGCTAAACGTCGTGTCGATTTGTTCGCTATAATAGTCAACAGTACTATCGGGAGGCGTATCCCCCATATAGTGAGAATTAAGCGCTTTAGACGCCTCATCGTCACTGAGATTAGCCACCGGCAAGTGATTGTCAATTGTCGCGTAGCCGGTAAAGTGCGGCTCAACAGTGCCATTATCAACCACTGTTTTTTGATTAAAGCGCGCGACGATTGCGTCGTCTTTAATAACGACCATAACCCTTGTAAACACTGGGTCGTCGACCGCAATAATACAATCGGCAACTTGATAAAAGTGGTAGTTGGCAAACAGGTCGATATCTTGCCAAACGCGCTGCCCGCTTTCGGCGGCGATAAAATAATACGATTCGCCATCAAAGACATGAAAGATATCGTTGACAACGTGGTCGATATTAAAGTAAAGCTGATCAGTTAACTGTTCGCCCTCGCGATAAATTGCCTTTTTAAAACTTCTATCGTCGTAATAGCGATAATTGGCAAAATTGTCTTCTAATTCTTCAATTGTATTTGTTGCAACGTAAAAGTACTCGCCATACAAATGACCGATTGCATAATAATCGGTATCCAATATCGTTTCAGCGCCGCGCTTAATCAGGCCAAATCGTCTGATCACTTTATTATTCGCTTCAGCTTGGTCGTGTTCAATAATGGCATAATCATCAACGATAATATAATTGTCAATCGCTTTGACATCATCGCCATCCGAATAAGAATAGCTGTGGCTAGTTTCGTGATAGCTAATACTGAATTGCTCTTCTAATAATCGAGATCTCGATTCGTAATGCGCCGCAGAATCGCCGGCTACTTCAGTAATGCGCTTGTTGACGTCATCGATATTATATATCCCCTCTTCAATGTAAAAAACATTGGTAAGCGGTTCGTATACAGGCTTTTCATATGGTGAAGATTGAAACGCGCCATAGACAACCCCTTGATGGTCAAAGACATAGCTGTTTTCGTCATTTGAAACACCATAGTATAAATTGTCTTTGAGTAGTGCAATGTAAGTATAACTGTGTGTCGGTTCAATGTCTTTACCGGCTTGATCGACCACATAATAGGTCAGTTTGTCGTCTTCTTGAATAACAGCTATCGCACAGCCAGTATCGGGATCAACCGCACCGACTGTATGATAGGGCGTGCTGATAAACGGCGTATTCAAATCGTCAATGCTGACAATTTGGACGCCTTTTTCATAATCTTCGTCATTGGGCCGCGCCAGTGTGGTTAAATCATTGCGCACAATTGAAACTTGTTGGTCGGGCGCTTCTGTTACTGGCTCTGTTGTGACAGGCTCAGTTGTCGTCGTCTCTGCTGTTGTCACAAGTGTCGTCGTATTGCTCGCTGTGCTCGACGGCGCATTTGTCGTTTCACTGATATCTTTTGACCCCGTTAAGTCACAACCCACTAATATCAAAGTAAACATCAATAGCAAAGCAATTACTTTTTTCATAATTGACCACCTTTTTTATCAATAGTTTTTTACTTTCTGCGCTCAACTTTCGACTTTTACAATTGCATTATCTTCAATTTCAATGATGCCTTCTTTTAACAGTACGCCAACCGCCCGCTTAAAGGCCTTTTTGCTCATGTTTAACTGCTGTTTTATGACGGCAGGTGTTGCTTTATCGCTGAATGGCAATCTGCCATTTTGTGCCATTAGCGCTTCTTTAATGACTTCAACATCCATAAAAAGCTGTTCAGCGCCCGCCGCGCGCAGTGCCAATACCAATTTGCCGTCGGGGTGAATTTTAGCAATGCGCGCCTTAACCTGTTGGCCGGCGGTTAAATTAACGAGACAATCTTTTAATGGTATCAACCCAAAATAGCGGTTGTTTACAGCGACAAAAGCGCCAATATCGGGGTGAAATTTATAAACCGTCCCCTCTACCCATTCATTGTTACTATAGCTGTGTTGCGTCGTCAGGTGACGTTCAATTTTTTCGCTGGCCGACAAGCGCTCGCTATTGTCGATATAAACGATAACTGTTACCTTTTGACCGGCTTGCACTTCTCGCTTTTGCTCGTCAAAGGGCATAAATAAATCTTTATCTAGGCCCCACTTTAAAAAAGCACCGTGCTCGCTGACGCTATCAACTTGTAATACACCAATATCGCCAACCTCTAAAAAGGGCTTTTGGGTAGTTGCAATCAGCCGACTTTGGGCGTCTTTGTACAAAAAAACATCAACCATATCGCCCAGTGCAATGTCTTCACTTAAATACTTTTTAGGTAGCAAAACATCACTGTCACTGGTTTCGTCAATATCGTTGATATAAGCGCCTACACTAGTAAAACGCAACACTTCAAGCGACTGAATTTTTCCTAATTTTTTCATTGTTTCTTTCTACTTTCCACTTTCTGCCTGCCACTTTCTACACTACTATACTAATACACTATTCCCTATAAATCAAGGTCAAGTGGTGGCTTTGTTCTCTCTAATTTTATCAATAGTGAATAAACCGTTGGAATAACCGTTACTGTCATGACAGTGGCGATCAGTAAGCCGCCAATTAGGGCAATTGCCATCGGTGTAAAGAATGAACTATCGGCAAATACCAGTGGAATCAAACCAAAAATCGTCGTCACCGTACTCAGCAGTATTGGACGCATCCGCTTACCCGCTGAATCGAGGCAGGCTTCGTATACAGACATGCCATTTTTACGCGCCCTGTTAATGTATTCAATTAACAATATGCCATTGTTGACAACAATACCAATTAAACTGGCCGCACCTAAGCCAACCGTAAAGGTAAAATTAGTCTGCGAAATAAGCAAGCCAAATACAACGCCCAACAGCGCCAATGGCAATGTCATCATAATGACAAATGGCTGAATAAACGAATTGAACTGAATGAGCAAAATAATATAGATGACAATAACAGCAAAGACGGCGGCCGAGCCCAGCCCTGACAAATAGCGCTTAATCGTATCAGTGTCGCCACCATAGGTTATCTCAACGCCCTCAAATTGACTGTCTTTAATAAAGGCTTCTAACTTTTGTTGCACACTGCCGCTGCCGTATTGCGGCCTTACATAGCTCTTTACCATAACGACTGGCTTTCTGTCATAGCGCCTTATTTCGCTAATCTCTGGCTTTAATTTAACGTCAGCTATTTGTTTAACTAAAATCTTTTGGTCGGTAAACTGCGACTTGATCTTTAAGTTTTTGATGTCGTCAATTGTCTTGATATCAGATTCTAAATATATATCATAGCTGTTGCCATCGACATTTAACACGCTGACTTTTGCACCGTTTAACGCCATGTTAATTTGATATTGAATATCGAACGCCGATAGGCCATGATGTATTGCCTTTTCATTGTCGACAGCTAGTTGATACTGGTATTTGTATTCCGGTTTGACAATTTGCACGTTCATTGTTGCTGACTGGTCTAATAAGTAATCAAATATCGTTTCTCCGGTCGCGACAATATCTTCTTCGCTTTGACCGTATATTTGCACATCAATTGTCGCACCCGGCATGTTAATTTCAAGCAAGTTGGCAGTTGCATCGCCACCGACAAATTGGCTGTCAAACAGTTGCTGTATGTGGTATAAAAACGCCTCTCTGGTATTAAAGCGCTGTCCTTTAGACAAGTCAAATTTAAGATATATTTGGGCATTTTTATCAGACGGTTGAACAATGTCTGCCGTCATGTAAAAGCGCGGTAAGCCGCCGCCAATTGATAAAGTCATATCGTATATTTCGGGTTCTTGGCTGAGCAATTGCTCAGCCTGTAAAGCCAGACGCTGCGTATCATCGATATCACCAGATATTTCATTGTGAATCGTCACATAGAGAACGTCTTTATCTACATAGGGAAACATGCGCACATCAATTGCATTAAAAAACAGATAAATCGCGCCAGCAATGGCAATCAGAATAATGAATAGCGTAAAAATAGGTTTTTTCAGATTGAACTTTAATACTGACGTGTACAGCTTAATAACCGGCTTAAGTATATCGCGCTTGCCATCAGTCGGTTTGAGCAGCACGCTGGCCAACGCCGGCGTCACCAACATGGCAACGCCATAAGAGGCACTGAGTGCAATAATGACGACAAATGGCAATGACTGTACAAATTCACCGGCTGGTCCAGGTAAGCTGGTTAAAGGTGTAAAAGCGGCTATTGTCGTAATGGTCGAACTAAAAACCGGCACCGCCTGTTCTCTTGCACCTAAAAAAGCCGCCTTTCCATTTGCTACGCCGGCATTTATTTTAACTTGTATGGCGTCACTGATCACAATGGCGTTGTCGACGAGCATGCCCAATGCAATAATTAAAGCGGCAATCGAAACCCGCTGTAAATCGACCTTAAAATACTGCATGCTGATGATTGTAATCGCGATCGAAAGTGGAATCGCCACCGAAACGACAAGTGCATTTCTCAGCCCCATGCCGATTAAAATAACTAAGACAACAAAGACGATACCGACCAATAAATTGATAATAAATTCATTGACCGATACGTCGACATCTTCCGGTTGAAACAGCACTTCATCAAACTGTATGCCCTCTGGTAACGTAGCGCGAATATCTTCAATAACTGCACGCACATCGTTGCCAATTAAAACGACATTTTTATCATCTTTAAATACGCCACTTATCAAAATGGCACTTCTACCCGCCTTGGTATAATAGAGCGATGCTTCGTCGTAATCAAACGAAATTTCGGCAATGTCTTTTAGGCGCACAACTGAACCATTCTTTGCTGAAACAGCCACAATAATGTCTTCAAAGTCATTAGCGCTACGCAAAGTCTGTGGCACCTGTAAATTGACTTTACCATTTTTTGTAACAATTGCGCCCGGTGGAATAACGACATTTTGAGCACGTATGACATTATAGACGTCGACAATGCCAATATCGAGTGGGTAAAGTGCGCTTTCATCGATTTTAATGGTTATGCGGCGCTCTTTTTCACCCTCTATTTTAACCCGTTTAACGCCGTCTACCTCAGCTATTTTTGATTTAATGCGCTCGGCGTAAACCGCCAATTGTCCGGCGTCGTATTCACTACTGGACATTGCAATAATCAACCCTGGTGTCGTTGTCATTTCGGTGTCAATTACCGGTTCTTCTGCCCCTTCTGGCAATTCTGGTTTCAAATTATCGATGCCAATGCGCAACTTATCCCATTGTTTTTCATAATCTATGCCATTTTCGAGCAGTGCCAAGACAACAGAAACATTGTCTTGTGAAACCGACTCTAAGCGATCAACACCGTCTAAGGCGGCTACTTCATCTTCTATTTTTTTAGTGATCTGCTGCTCGACATCTTTCGCCGTGGCCCCCGGGAAAAGCGTGACAATCTGAACACCTGGGCTCGACGTATCGGGGTTTTCTTGACGCGGCAAATAATAGTAGGCATAAAGGCCATACACAATGACAAAAAACGACAATAAAAGTGTTACTTTGCGCTCTTTTATGGCAACAGCAATCATTTTACTCATCGTTTTCTCCAGTTGTTTGCTGCTTTTCAGTTAATGTGTCGACAACTTTTACCTTGTAGCCGGGCGACAGCGCCTGTACGCCGGAAACAACCAGCTGATCATGCGGCTTTAAGCCCTGCACCATAACTTTATCGTTGTAAATTAACTGTATTGTAATATCAATGCGCTTGGCGCGGCCATCTTCTACAATGTAAACATAGTCGAGCCCATCGTTCAATATAGTGGAAATCGGCAACCATATGCCGCGCTGCTCACTGAGCACAAACGACACGTCAACCGTTTCACCCAATAGCAGTGCGCCATCATCGGCAATGTCTATTTCTACTGTATAGGTACGACTGCCCTGATCGGGCAAATGGCGAATATGACTAATTTTTGCCGTTTTAATTTGACCATTTGGCAGCGTTAGTTGTGCCGCATCGCCCACTGCCAATCTTTTCAAATCTTCTGCTGTTACACCCACCTTTATCGTATTTTGATTACTGCGCACCAATATGACGGGGTAACCCTCGCCAACAATTTCACCCGACTCATAATTGACCTCTAATACCGTACCCGCAATGTCACTGCGCAAAGTTGCGTCGTCGACATTGTCAGCACTATATTGCGCTTTAAGACGCGCTTGCTGAATAACTGCCGCCGCTTGCGACAGTTCTTTTTGGGCAATATCTCTTTGCAATTTCACTTGGTCGTACTGCTGTTGCGAAGCGGCACCGGCGTCGAGCAATGCCTTGGTATCAGCCAATAAATCGTTTAAGTAATTGAGGTTTTTTTGTGCTTTGGCATAATCTAATTGCGCCGCGCGCTTTTGTTCAGATGCGCTATCTACAGAAATTTCCAGCTTGTCACTTTTAAGCGTTGCCATCACTTGATTAGCGGCTACAGTATCGCCCACTTCAACTTCAATTGTTTCAATTTCGCCACCGCTTAAAAAAGCGTATTTTTTTATTTCATCTGAATTGACAACACCTAAATAGCGCAGCGCCTCAGGGTAGCTTTCTTCTTCTAAAGATATTACCTTGACCGATTTTTCTTTTATCAGATCGTCGCTGGACTGCTTGCTACAGCCAACAAGCAATGTAACAAATAGCAACACGAGTAGTATTTTCTTCATTTTATTTCACTTTCTGTTATCATTCTCTTGACAATATAGCTAATTTTAGCTATCGCCAAATCTGTGTCTTTCTCATTTACTAATACCTGTTCCATAGCGTAGAACATACCAGAAAGTATGTATTTACCAATATATTCAGTTCCATACATTAAGTCTAATCTTTGACCAATTGTTTCCAGCAGGTCAAATTCACCGTATTTTACGCTGCGCTCGTTCGATGAGTGAAACAGAATCAGCAATTCTTTTTTGTGATGTTTGACTAAAAAGGGAACCAAGTCAAGAATGCCGGCATCAACTTCGCTACATTTTTCTAAATCGCTTTCTGAAAGGTCTTTCGGCTGCACACCAAATAGCGAGAATACACCATTGCTCTTTTCGACAATGACTGCATCAATTTTGTCGATTACAGTATTGACAATTTCGTCATAAATTGCCTTTTTAGAACTAAAATAGCGGTACAAATTGCCAACGGTAATATTCGTTCCCTCGGCAATTTCTCGCATTGTACACCCTTTGTAGCCTTTTTTTATCAATAATTCGCGCGCCGAACGCAATATTTGCCGGCGCACGCTTTCCTTAAGAACCTGAGCCATAATATCTCCTTATTCACCATATACATTTATTACACTCAAATAATAAACACTTGTTTAATATAAATATAGCCTATTTATGTTGAACTGTCAAGCTTCTAAATAATAAGGTTCTGTTAAAGATAAGCTGCCGAGGCATAAAAAAAGAAGCCCGTTTTGGGCTCCGAATGGTTCAATACGAAAAAGGGGAATCGTATTGATTATCTCTTCTAAAAGGAGAAAAAAGAGAAGTTAATCTTTCGATTAACTGCCTTAATTTTACAAGATACTTATTAATATCATGTGAACAATTTATGAATTTCATATAAAAATAGTAAGATGTTTATACTAAATTCATAAAATAAATATAATTAACCCAGATTATTCACGTATTAACGTGAATAATCTGGGTTAATTTACTTCATGATTGCTTCGGCAAATTGCGCGGCATCAAAATGCTGTAAGTCATTAATCTTCTCGCCAACACAAATCAATTTAACTGGTATATCGAGTTCATCTTTTATGGCAAAGACAAAGCCACCTTTTGCCGTGCCGTCTAATTTTGTGATAACCAAACCGCTAATTGGCGCCGTTTCTTTAAATAATTTGGCCTGCTGCAAGGCGTTTTGACCAGTCGTTGCATCGAGCACCAATAACACCTCTTTATGTGCTTCGCTAAACTCGCGGTCAATAATGCGAAATATCTTGCTGAGTTCGTTCATTAGATTAACTTTATTGTGTAGCCGCCCTGCTGTGTCGACAATTAGGGCATCTACCCCTTTCGACTTAGCTGACTGACAGGCGTCAAAGACAACAGCCGCTGGGTCTGCGCCTTCTGAATGGGCAATAACCGGAATATCAGCCCGTTCGCCCCAAACTTTTAGTTGATCAATCGCCGCTGCTCTAAAAGTGTCAGCTGCTGCCAAGACAACCCGTTTGCCTTCACTTTTTAACAAATGACCAATTTTGCCAATTGACGTCGTTTTGCCGGCGCCATTGACACCGATTACCAAAATAACTGTTGGCGTCTCTGGCACCAAAGTGGTTGGCTGATCACTTGTCAAGTTTTCTGCCAAGACATCTTGCAAGGCCGCTTTTACTGAATGTGGGTCAGAAATACGGCGTTCTACCAGATGCTCTTTTAAGTCTTCAACCAGCTTGAGCGCTGTGTTCATACCAACATCTGCCGTAATCAGTATTTCTTCAAGTTCTTCAAATAATTCTTCATCAATTTGATCGTAGTTGTTCAACATGCGATCAATATTTTCTGTAATATTCTGACGCGTTTTACCCAAGCCCTGAAATAATTTTTTGAAAAAGCCCTGTTTTTCAGCTGGTTGTTCTGCTTCATTTTCTTCTTGTAACTCTGCTTCAGCTTCAGTTGTCAATTCACTTTCAGTAGCTGTTGGCGCTTCGTCGCCAGCCGGTTGTTCTAAATCGACTTCGTCGGGCTGATCGACAACTGCTACAACGCCGTCTGCTTCGCTCTGTAAATCAGCTTGTTCGGCACTATTTTCAGCCGTTTGCAGTGGGGGTGTTTCACTTTCTGTGTCAGCCAGTTGCCCACTTGACGCGTCATCTAGTAACGCGTCGTCTAGTCGTTCAACTTGTTCTTCTTCTACTTTTTTTTCTTTCTTCTTAAACCAATTTTTAAACACGTGGCCTCCTAATTTGTCACCAGTTGTTGGGCATCTGTCAGCTCGACCGATAGCATGGTTGTAATGCCCTGTTCGCGCATTGTCACACCATAGAGGTATTCGGCAATCTCCATGGTGCCCTTGCGGTGTGTAATAATAATAAACTGCGAATCTTTTACAAATTCTTTTAAGAAATCGGCAAAGCGATATATATTGACATCGTCCAGTGCCGCTTCAATTTCATCTAATATGCAAAACGGCGTCGGTTTGGTCTTCAGTATCGCAAATAACAGCGAAATTGCCGTTAATGCCTTTTCACCACCGCTTAACAGTTCTAAATTTTGTAACTTTTTACCGGGCGGTTGCGCTTGAATTAATATTTCAGCGTCGAGCACATCATCGGCTTCACCCAGTACGATATCACCCGAACCACCGCCAAATAGTTTACTGAAGGTTTCTCTAAAATAGCCATTTATTTCGGTTAATTTATCTTTAAAGGTCTTGCGCATTTGACGATCGATTTCTTTAATCATCTTGCTGAGTTTATCATTTGACTGTAACAGGTCTTGTTGCTGCTCACTGAGAAATTCGTAGCGCTCTCTTACCATATCGTACTCGGCAATGGCACCTAAATTGACTTCCCCCAGCTGTTTGATTTCGCGTTTTAACTTGCGGGCGCGTGACGCATAGGCCTTAATGTCGACATCTTGCTTATAATCTAACGCCTTGACATAGCTTAGCTCGTAGCTGTCCCACAAGTTTTGAATAAGCGATTCACGTCGCGTGTCAATACGCGTTAAATCTAGCTCTATTTTAAAAATATCATTTTTCTGTTCTTGTTGCAATTGCCTTTCGGCATTGACCGTTTTTTGTAATGCGGCTAATGTTTGTCGCGTGTGCTCGACAAGCGCCTTATCAGATGCCGTCTTTTCATTGAGTGCAATCAAGCGACCTTGGGTTTCTTCAAGATTTTGGCTAGCGTTCACAGTGCCGGCTTCAACATCTTTGATTAACTGATCAAATTCAACCAAGTCGCGTTTTAAACTGTTAATATCGGTTTCAAATTGCGCTTTACGCTGCGCTAACTGACTGTACTTTAGCTCAGCGCCTTTGACCACTTCTTGTGCCTTAGCCACTTCAACTTTATAATCAGTTAATTGTGCTTCGCGCTGAGCAAGCAAATCATTTTGCATAGTTAATTTTTCTTTAAGCTCGACAATTTCAGTTTGTAAAAGCACAATAGCCGAACGCTTTTCAGCGATTTTTTCAATGTTTTTCTTTAGTGTATCAGCCCGCTTGCCAATTGCACTGCGCAGTAAATTGGCTTCACTTTCCATTTGCGCGCGCTTTCTTTCGGCCTCATCAAGTAGCCGTTGCGAAGCTGTAGTGCGCTGTGTTAAAGTAGCAAGCTGCTCATTTATACGCCTAACTTCGTTTTCGATCACTGCCAGTTTTTCACGCTGCTTCTGTTGTTCATCAATTTTTTGCTGACGTACCGCCTGAACGGTTTCAAGTTGATTACTCTGCTTAGCTATTTCTTCATTTAATCTCTTTATATCGTTTTTGCGCGCCAGATAACCGGTGTCGCGCTTCGATAGCGAACCGCCTGTAATCGTACCGCCAACATTGACAACTTCGCCAGCCAAACTGATCACCCGCGCACCCTTAGGTAGTTTTTTGGCCATTCGTTTAGCATCGCTCAATGTATCAGTAAAAAAGATACCTGACAACAAAAACTTAAATGTGTTGGCCAGTTCTGCTTCGCAATCTATCAAATACCACGCGCATCCATAATAGCCTTTTTCGGTAGTTTTTTCGGGTAGTTCACGTGGTTTTACTTGAGCGTTGGGAATAAAGGTAACCCGCCCGGCCTTGTGCTTTTTAAGCTGTTCTATATAGTCGTCGACGACGTCTTCATCTTTGACGACAATCGATTGCAGCTGTCGGCCCAAGCCCGTTTCAATTGCGGTAAAAAACTTTTCATCTATTGTAAATAGGTCTTTGACACTGCCATAGACGCCACTGTCAGCTTGCGACCATTCTAATACGCGCTTAGTCGCAAAGGAAAAACCTTCGTTGCGTGCTTCTTGCTGTTCTAAGGCATTTTTAGTCGCCTCGTCTTCAGCTAACTGACTGCGCAACTGATAGAGCTCATTTTCAGCATCGGCAATTGCCTTTGCTATGTTACTAATACTATGTACCAGTTCACTTTTATTGTTGTCTGCCGTCTCAGCAGCGTTTTTCAGCGTATCGATATCTGCTGCTAATTCAGCCGATTTTTTTAGTTCTAATTCAATTGTCTGCTCAAAAATGTGCATGTCATCGGCAATCGTTTCCAATTGACGGTCAGCCATTTCATCGCGCGCCGTCAACTTGTGATTTTCTTGTAGTAAACCGTTGATAACCGCCTCTAAGCTGACAATTTCTGACTGTTTTAACTGCTGTTCAGACGTTATCATTGATAGTTGAGCCGCTGAGTCAGCCACCAGCGCATCGCTTTTTTCGCGCGATTGTTGCAGCGAGCTAAATTGCCCTTTCTGCGTCTCAACCATTTGCTCGGCAAGTGCCAATTCGGCATCGACTGTCTTTAATTCTGCTTGATTTTCAATTAACTGCGCTTGCTTTGTCTGTTGATTGACAGTTAATGCCGTCGCGCGCTCTTTTAAAACGGCAATATCGCCCTCTAAGCGGGCTATATCGCTCTTTAGTTGACCAATTGTCGCCAAGTCGGCTTCGTAATCAGCCTCACCTTTTTCAATGACGCCGTCGTACTCAGAAATCTGCGATAGCGACGCCGATAAAGCAGTCTCACCCCTGGCCAGTTTTGCTTTTCTGGTTTCGATATCTCCCTTTAATAATTCAATTTTTTGATTGGCTTCCTCTATATCGTGAATAAATATATTAATTTCAAGCGATTTTAATTCATCGGCTAATTGCTTGTATTGTAGGGCTTTTTCGGCTTGCGCTTTAAGTGGTGCAACGCGCAGTTCCAGTTCAGACACAATATCGCTAATGCGCTCTAAATTTTGATTCACGCGCGACAATTTGCGCTCTGCTTCATCTTTTCTGGTGCGATATTTAACAATGCCAGCTGCCTCCTCAAAAATGAGACGGCGTTCATCTTTATTAGTCGACAAAATGCTGTCAATGCGGCCTTGGCCGATAATTGAATAGCCCTCAACACCAACGCCCGTATCCATAAACAACTGCTTGACATCTTTTAAGCGACACTCGGCATCATTAATGGCGTAAACGCTTTCGCCAGAGCGATAAAGTCTTCTCGTTACGACAACTTCTTCAAAGTCAATTGCCAAAAAATGGGTTGAATTGTCAAAGGTTATTGTCACTTCGGCAAAGCCAAGCGCCTTACGCTGATTTGTGCCACTAAAGATGACATCGTGCATGTGTTTGCCGCGCAAGGTCTTATAGCGCTGTTCGCCTAAAACCCAACGAAAGGCATCGGTAATATTGCTTTTGCCGCTGCCATTTGGCCCGACAATACAGGTAATACCCTCACCAAAATCAATAACTGTTCTATCCGCAAAAGACTTAAAGCCCTTTAGTGTTATACTCTTTAAAAACATTGTTCCCTCTGCTACTCTTTTACACTGTATTTTTTACTTTTAAGCGCTATACGCGCTGCATTTTGTTCGGCGTTTTTCTTGCTGCGACCGCAGCCCTTGCCATAGGTTACACCATCGACGACGGCAACTGCACAGAATTCTTTATTGTGGTCTGGCCCCTTTACTGATACGATTTGATAAGTAACCTCTTTGTTGCCATGTGCCTGAGCCGCTTCTTGCAAGGCCGATTTATAATCGCTGAACAACTTGCCTGCAACGGCCTTATTTACACTGCTCAGCAACTGCTTTAAAATAAATTTCTGGGCTGCAGCAATGCCACCATCTAAATATATAGCCGCAATAATCGCTTCAAAGGCATCAGCTAGAATAGATGTTCGGTTGCGTCCACCAGTATGCACTTCACCCTTACCCAATTTTAAAAAACTGCCTATATCTAAAGCATTAGCATGCGAACAGAGCGTTGCCTCACAAACGACTAACGCCCTTATCTTAGATAATTGGCCCTCGGGCATTTCAGGATACGTCTTATATAGATAATCACTTATCACCAAGCCCAATACTGAATCGCCTAAAAATTCGAGCCTTTCGTTATAAGCAACATTTTGATTATTAGCTTCATTGGCATACGAACTGTGCGTTAGGGCAAGGTCAAGTAGTGCATTGTTTTTAAACTGATAGTCAATTGCATGCATTAGCACTTTAATATCTTTCAAAACAGCCTCCAGTAAACATTTTCTTTTACATTATACTAACTTGGTTGCGACAATTCAAGTTAGATTACATTTACTGACAGTAAAAGTTAGCCTTTGCATTTTTAATCGAATTCATTTTTGCTAAAAATCGCGCGCACTTTTGACAATTTGATAACTATACAGTATACTTAATTTGTAATTATCGCAGACTAACTGTCGTCATTACGACGACCAAAGAGGAGCTATTATGAGCAAAAGTAACTTGCCCCCCAGTGGTATGAGAGATTTTTTGCCAGCCGAAAAGTACTTGCGTCAATACGTTATGGACGTCATCAGAAGCGAGTATATGACTAACGGCTTTACTGAAATTGAAACATCTGAAATTGAAAACTTAACAAATTTAATTAACAGTGATGGTGGCGACAACACAAAGATGCTGTTTAAGATTTTAAAGCGCGGCGAAAAGCTTAAACTCAATGAAGTGCCTAAATCTGAGGACGCGCTAACTGACCTCGCCTTGCGCTTCGACTTAACATTGCCACTTAGTCGATTTTATGCCAATAATCGCAACGAACTGCCCGCCGTCTTTAAAGCCATTCAAATGGGCAATGTGTTTCGCGCCGAAAGGCCACAAAAAGGCCGTTACCGCAGCTTTGTACAATGCGACATCGACGTTATTGGCGACCCGACCAATTTAACCGAAATTGAGCTGATCAACACTGTGGTGCGCACCATTAGCCATCTGGGCCTCGACAATCTGGTAGTCAAAATTAACGACCGTCGCGTGCTAAAGGGCTACGTTATGGCAGCTGGTTTTGCAGAAGAGGAATTTGCTGATATTGCCATTATTTTAGACAAACTCGACAAAATTGGCAAAGACGGTATTGTTGAAGAACTCAAAAGTAAAAATTATCCAGCAGATAAAATTGAAAACTTGCTAAAAATCAGTGATGAAATTGAACGCGATGGCTTGGCCTGTATTGAAAACTATTCCGCCTCAGGTTATGCCAACTTAAAGACCATTATCGATGTTACATCAGCCATTCAAAACTTAGCTGACATAAAATACGACCACACCTTGGTAAGAGGCATGGGCTACTACACCAGTTCTATTTTTGAAATATACTATGGCGAAGGTGGCTTGGCAATTGGCGGCGGCGGTCGCTACGACGAAATGGTCGGCAAATTAAGCGGCGTCGACGCACCGGCTTGCGGCTTTTCAATTGGCTACGAGCGATTAATTGACATTTTGCTAGAATCTAAATTTGAAGTGCCCTGCGGCACCCGTTTAGCGCTATTTTATCAAGAAGGCGACGATTTAAACGAAGTGATGGAGCAGTCGATTGCGCTGCGCCAAACCTATTCAATTGTATCGGTTTTCTTGAAGAAAAAGAAATTTGGCAAACAAGTAGATCGCATTAAAAGCGAAGGCTTTGATGCCTTTGCAATATTTGCTCCCGATATAGAAATAAAAGACTTAGAAAAATAACTAGAAAAAGTGAGGTTATTATGAAATACAATGCTACCGTCGTTAGTGTCGACGGCAAACACGCCGTAGTGCGCTACAAAATAAATGCATCGTGCGGTGGCTGAAGCCGCCGTACCCTATCTCAGGCTGAGAGGATGCGCGATGTTAGTGCCGATAACGAAATTGGCGCTAAAGTTGGCGACAAGGTCGTCATACATATGCCGGATATGATAGATTTATTATTATCCGCCAAAGAACAAATACTGCCGATGATTGTTGGTTTCATCGCTATGATGTTGGCCAACTCAATGTTTGCTGAACAGCTGTTGGCAATAAACAGTTATGTGTCTTTTTTCGTTCAAATTATAATCTTTTTTGCGGTGACAGCGCTAGCCCGAAAAGGCTTTCGCAAACTGTCCTATAACGATACCGCCAAGCCAAAACAGTCGATAAAAATACTGGAAATTGTCAATAGCCAGGCCGAAGTGGTACCGCTACAAAAAGTAGAGTTTAACTAGTATGCCAAAGGGGTCGATTTCGACCCCTTTTATGCTGCTTCAGCTATCCACTTACAAATCTAAATGCGCCGTATCGGGCAGTAAATCGTAACTAAACTGGCCGTCTTGATAAGTTAAAATCGACAAGCTGGCCGAGTGGGCATAGGGTTCACTTGTCCAAAACTGTTTGAGCTCACCATGCTGATAGGCGTACATCAATGCCTTGACAACACCGCCATGCACCGCCACAAAAACCGTTTCACCTTTGTGTTTTTCAGCAATTCTTTTAAACTCGCAAGTAATCCGTTCAACTAATTCCAGTATTTTTTCACCATTGACAGGTTGATAATTGGCTGGGTCTTTCCACAAATTGTAGAGCTGCTCGGGGTTAGCCTGTTCAATATCCTGCCATGACATGCCCTCCCAGTCGCCGAAATTGAGTTCGCGCAATTGATCGCGTTGAACGATTTCAATTGCTCTATCGCCTAATACTATCTGAGCTGTTTGCAGCGTTCGGCCAGTTGAACTGCAATAGGCGGCATCGATTTTTTTGTCTTTTAAGCGTTCACCCAACTTAGCAGCTTGCCGTTTGCCCAAATCGGTTAAAGGCGAATTTAAATGCCCTTGCGCACGCCCCACTAAGTTCCATTCGGTTTGACCATGACGCGTCACGTAAAATAAGGTCTTAGCAGCTTTCATTAATTATCTCCATCGTTTTTGCAACAGCTTGTTCTGCCGTCATTTCTTCTTTTTCGTTAGTTTTGCGCAACTTAAACTCAACAATACCATCTGCTGCCAACTTGCCAACATTAATAGCTAGCGGTATGCCAATCAATTCAGCATCTTTAAATTTGACGCCGGCCCGTTCTTTGCGGTCATCAATCAGCACTTCAACGCCTTGTGCTTTTAGTTGCTCATATATTTTAAAACCCAATTCTAGCTGTTCGTCTTTTTTGGCATTGACAACTGTAATAATTACCTGATAAGGTGCAACTGCCAGCGGCCAAACAATGCCATATTCATCGTGATATTGCTCAATAATAGCTGCCATCGTGCGCGATACCCCCACACCGTGCGAGCCCATATAAATATACTGTTCTTTACCGGTTTCATCTAAATAAGTTGCCTTTAGTGATTTTGAATACTTGGTACCCAATTGAAAAATGTTGCCGACTTCATTGCCCCTGTCAACCGACATAGCCGCTTGGCACTTTGGACAACTGTCGCCAGCCACAGCCATTAGCAAATCGTCGACGACCTCACCTGAAAAATCGCGCCCGTAGTTGACATTTTTAATGTGATAATCGGTTTGATTGGCGCCAATAATAAAATTTTTCATCTGTGTGACGCGCTTGTCGACAATTAATTTTACCTCTTTAGCTAAGCCAATTGGTCCAGCAAAGCCAACTTCTGCGCCAGTTACGCGCTTAACGGTAGCTTCATCTGCCATTTCTATTTCGTGTTCACCCAAGCCCAAATAGTTGATTAACTTGATTAGGTTTAGGTCGCGATCGCCTGGTATCATCACAGCAACCACCTGACTTGCTTGGCTAAAGAGTAAAGTTTTAGCAAAACCTGAACCGTCGAGCTCAAAGAATTCAACCAGTGCATCAATTGTCTTTACATCTGGGGTGTGAACCCTTTCAAGCGGCTTTTCAGCAGCAGCATCAACAACATCAAAGGCAACAGTTGCCTCTTCATCTGTTGCCGCGTAATCGCAGGCTTCGCAGTAAATAATCTGCGACTCACCCATTTCAGACAATGCGATAAATTCGTGCGAACCATTGCCGCCCATTGCACCCGGATCACCTTCGACAAGTTTATATTTTAGACCACAGCGATCAAATATTCTACGATAGGCTTCTGCCATTTGCCAATATGACGCCTGCATGCCCGCCACATCTTTATCAAAGGTATAGGCATCTTTCATGATAAATTCACGACCGCGCATTAAGCCGAAGCGGGGCCGTTTTTCATCGCGAAATTTTGTTTGAATCTGGTATAGACTGAGTGGCAACTGCTTATAAGACTTCACCTCATAGCGAACGATATGCGTAAAGATTTCTTCATGCGTTGGCCCTAGGCAAAAATCGCGTTCGTGGCGATCTTTCAACTTAAACATATCGGGGCCAAATTTATCCCAGCGACCACTTTCTTGCCATAATTCAGCCGGTAATAAAGCTGACATAAGCGTTTCTTGCGAATCGATTGCATCCATTTCTTCGCGTACAATTTGTTCTATCTTTTTTATTACTTTAATACCCAATGGCAAATAGGTGTAAATACCGGCTGCTAACATGCGCACCATACCGGCGCGCAACAACAACTGATGACTGACCAATTCAGCTTCGTTAGGTACCTCGCGCAGCGTCGGCGCATATAATTTTGACATTCTCATAGCATTCTCCTCTAACTAGCATATTTTCTTATGTATCTAGTATAATGTTTTTTGATATTTTTGCAAGTATTTTGCAGTGTTGATGTTTACATTAAAATAAAAAAAGCGCTTGTTTTTAGCGGCACTTTGCAAAGCGAGATCTGTCCACTGCGCGCTGCGCCCTGCGGTCGAGATGACAGCGTGTGAGAATTTTCTGAGGTCAAAATAACATAAAAAAACACTATTGATAAGTGATATTCGCTTATCAATAGTGTAATGGTTACAACAGATTGTTATTATAAAAAATTTCAAGACTCTTTTCTAATATACCTGCCGAATGCGAGAAGATTAGTCCGTAATTGGTAATAGGTATATTATTTTTGGCACTGATATTAACTCTGCTCTTTATTGTCTTTGCATTGACCATACAGCCACCGCAGCTGACAATAAGGCTGTACTTTGCTAAGTTTGACGGAAAATCGGTACCCATCGCAAAGGTGTAGTCAATCTGTTTGCCGCTCATTTTATTGATGATATTGGGAATCTTAACCCTGCCAATATCTTCATGCGAATGGTTGTGTGAACAGGTTTCACTTATCAACACTTTATCACCTGCGTTGAGTTTTTTTATTTGGTTAACCCCTGCAATCATTTCTTTTAAGCCAGATTTATTATATGCAAAAATAATCGAAAAAGAAGTTAATGGTATGTCTTTGACAACTTTGGATACATAATCAAATGCCTGTGAATCTGTTATCACGAGGTCTGGCTTATTTTTAAGCTTTAATAGTGTATCTTCAAGTTCGGTTTCGCGGCACACGAGACAACTAATTGCATTGTCGAGGGCATCTCTGATAATTTGAACTTGCGGTAGTATAATTCTTCCGACAGGTGCTTCCGAATCAACAGGTATCACCAATACCACTGTCGACCCGGGGCTGAGTAAGGGCGAAAGCAGGCTGTTGTTTGCCTTTTTACCCAATCTGTCAATAATTTGATTTTTTAAACTGTCGACATCTGCTTTACTACTGACATCAATACTGCCATTTTGCGCTCTGCCAAAATTATTGACGACGAGCATGTGCGGTGTGTCGAAAGCTTCAAACTTAGATTTAAAAAAGGCATAATCTTCTCTGTAATCATCGTTGATATCGGCTATATAAATTGCAAAATCGGTTGATTGCAGTTCGTGCAGCGTCTTATTTAATCTATCATTTGATAGCACAGTAAAGTCACTTGTACCAGCTGTGTCAGTTAAGAGAATTGGGCCAAATGGAATCAGCTCCATTGCCTTTTTAACTGGGTCAGTGGTTGTGCCCGCTTGAGCTGACACGATCGCGAGGTCTTGATTTAAAAACGTATTAAAGAGCGTGCTCTTACCCGAATTTGACTTGCCAAATATTGTAATATGTGTCCTATGCGATTTGCTCGCCTTGATCATACGTATAGGTCCCTTTCGCCCTGTTTGATTCTATTGAGCTTATCAATGGTATTTGTTCTAACCTTTTGATTGTCAATTTGATCGACGACATTCCAGATCAGCTGCTCGCCCTTTTCTTTTAATTCGGCATCGCCGTAGTCTTTTAAATATTCCATAAATGTCATTAGCGCATTAGGTGTACAAATATAGCCAATTTGCCCCGATTTCGCCAGGCTCATAAACCTGTCACCTGTTCGTCCTGAACGATAGCAAGCCGTACAATAACTGGGAATAAAGCCTTGGCTTACCAGCGCTTTTAGCACTTCAAGCGGGCTTCTGTTGTCATCAGTTTCAAATTGGTTAGAACTGATATTCATTTCGCTTTCTTTATAGCCGCCAACACCAGTACAACTACCGGCACTTATCTGGCTGACGCCGGCGTTAATAAGCTCTCTTCTCAGTTCTTCTGACTCTCTGGTCGATAATATTATGCCAACATAGGGCATGGCAACGCGCAGTAGCATGACAATTTTTCTAAACTGGTCATCGTTTACTAGGTATTTAAAATCGCTGAGTTCCATACCTTTTGCTTTTTTTATGCGCGGCACGCTCACCGTATGGAAACCAACGCCATATTTGTCTTCTAAAACTTTGTTGTGCATGAGCAGGCCAAGCACTTCATATCTATAGTCATATAGACCAAATAGTGCCCCGGCGCCAACGTCGTCAATACCTGCCTCTTGCGCGCGATGGAATGAATTTAAATGGTAAATATAGTCGCCCTTCAGCGAATTCGGATGAACCTTGTCGTAGGTTGGTTTGTGATAGGTTTCTTGGAATAGAATATATGTGCCAATGCCAACGTCATGAAGTTTCTTGTAGTCCTCTCGCGTGGTTGCGGCGATATTGACATTAATTCTTCTTATTTCACCATTGTCTCTCTGCGTGGCGTATATTGTATTAATTGCATCTATAACATAGTCGATTGGCGCATTTATTGGGTCTTCGCCAACTTCTAGCGCGAGCCGCTTGTGGCCCAAGTCTTCAAGTATTTCAACTTCTTGAATCAGTTCTTTTTTATTTAACCTTCTTCTTTTAAAATCATTGTCTCTGGCATAACCACAATAAGTACAGTTATTGACACAATAATTCGATATATAGAGCGGTGCAAACAACACAACGCGGTTGCCGTATATTTTGTTCTTAATTTTACCGGCTACTTCAGCTAGCGTCGGTATGACCATTTTTTCAGGTGCATTCAGTAGCACGCCAACTTCTTCAAAACTAAGCCCTTTGCATTCTTTCGATTTTTCCAGCACCGCCTGTATTTCTTCTACAGTCGGCGTCTTCGCCAAAATTTCAGTAATCCTTTTGTCATCAATAAAGTTTTTTTCTAAAGTCATAGTGATCGCCTCTCTCCCTTGATATTCTGATCCCATTGTTTACTAATTCTGCTATTGTCTTACTTCGCTTGTTATCATAAAGCTGGTAGTCCTTTTTATACATGTTTGGTGTAATATTTGGCATAACGACATTTGCGCTGTATTTAAGTGCAATCAGTTGCTTTTTATTTGATGCCGTGCCAAGCGCTGTCGTTGCCGGTATCAGTGTTTTGGGCAACATATTTCTGAGTAGTACCAATATTCTTATTATTTCATCAGCATCACCTTTTTTATAGTTTTTTAACATCGTATCTTTGTGCGGAATAAACGGCCCAATGCCAACCATTTCAGGTTCCAATTTAGCTATAAATATCAGGTCATTATACAAGTCTTGATGGGTTTGCGTAGGCAGCCCTGCCATAAAGCCAGTTCCAACCTGATAGCCCAACGTTTTTAAGTTATAGAGACATTCAATTCTGTTATCTAGGCTCTGCCCAGGGTGCAGCATGTCGTATAGTTTTTGGTTTACCGTTTCATGTCTTAGCAAGTACCGGTCAACACCAGCCCGACGAAGTCTTTTATAACTTTCGTAACTGCGCTCGCCCAGTGAGAGCGTTATGGCAACATTCTTAAAACTGTCTTTTAAATTATAAAGTAACCTTACGAGTAAATCGTCTGTATAGTAAGGGTCGTCACCACCTTGCAGTACAAATGAACGGTAACCATCGTCATATGCCAGTTGAACCGCGCTAAATATTTCGTCTATATTCATTCTATAGCGTTTAACTTTAGCGTTTTTGACATTGATACCGCAGTACAGACATTCATTTTTACAGTAGTTGCTAATTTCAAGCAGCCCTCTAATAATGACCGCATCGCCGTAGTAAGCTTCTTTGGCAGACTTAGCCGCTTTAAAAAGCGCATCTTCTTCGGTGTTCTTTCCAGAAATAAAATCAACAACAAAATTTTCGCTATACTTCAATAAATTACCTCTTAACAACTGTAGAAAATAAAAAATCCTCCACTTCGGGAGGAAAAATAGATATCAAACTTACTTACGTGAAAACACAAGACTTCATTTTCTATAGTTTATTGTGCACCATCGTAAATAAAAAACTGTAAATATTTTCTCCCTACAGAATCAGTAAACTTTTCCTTAAGGGTACTGCTGTTATAAATATAACAAATTACAATATTTTGTCAATTCAGATGGCTCTTATATAAAAATAAAGTCACTATAAATAATGAGAATCAATATAAATCTTACTTTAATCAATCTCTTTATTACTAAAAGATATTTTGACATTAACTGTCGGAATTTTGCCAAGTACACCAGACAAATGATTGATTCTGTCCATATCGCCTTTTACGATAAATGATAAAACCGAGATGTTTTCTTCAGGCATTGGCACGCCCATGCGTGCGACGACAATGTCCTTATGATCTTCAACAATTGAATTAAACTGACAGTTGATTTCCTTTGGATTATCAATGACACATCCGATAACTGCTATTCTCATCATACCCCCCATTTTAAATTTGAACTAAACTTTCACTTACAATTAAACGCTTAAACTCCTAATCTATTTACCCCATTTTTTGCTGATAAAGCACAAAAAATATGATAGCCTGTATATTATGCGCTTTAAAAAAGCCTGCCTTAAATCTGAACTAAACACTTGACAATCACAATTGTATATGGCTTGTTTTGAAACTTCAAATGTGATAAACTTTCTTCAACCCAGCTTAACACGTCAGTGCGTGAAAAGCGCTGTAGATTTGAGGTGAAACGTTGTTTATTCAGCATCAAAATTCTCTATTGATCTTAGCAAAAAAACTCAATAAAGCAGGCGTTCAGTGGGCAATAGGCGCATCGATTATGCTGCAATACTATCAAATTGTCGACCGTGCGAACGACATCGATATCGTCATTGCCGAAAGCGATATTGAACGCGCTTTAGAGGCTATTAAATCTATTGCAACAGCGCTACCGACTGCACAAAAAGGCGAGTATTTAACCCACTGTTTTAAGTCGTTTACAATTAACGGTATCGCCCTTGACATCATGGCTGGTTTTAAAATTAAACACCGCGCTGGGGTCTATCAATTTCCCTTTGACACCGGCAATATTACTAAAAAAATAACACTAGACGGTATTGAAATACCCTTTTGTTCGCTAGAAGACTGGTATGTTGCCTATTTACTAATGCCCGGTAGAGCCGCAAAAGTTGCATTAATTGAGGCTTATTTTAACAGAAATGGCATTCGGTACCCACAGCTACTTGAAAACGCACTAAAACAAGCACTGCCGGCAGCTGTTCGCGCTAAAATTACTAAGCTACTAGACCCAGATTTTTCACTACAGGAGGTGCCCCATTGAAGCACACAATTGCTTGCCAAATTAACGATAACTATCAGATTGTCGCAACTGATGAAATGCAACATCGCATTGTTATGGACATAAAAAAACAAAGCGGTGGCGACGATTCGGGTTTTTTACCAATGCCCGTGTTGCTCGCTTCACTGGGCGGCTGTCTTTCGGTTGACGTGAAACTAATCCTTGAGAAGATGAAGTGTCCCGCTAAGTGCATCACTTCTAGTATAACGGGTTATCTCGATACTGAAGCATCGCCAAAGGTTTACAAAAAAATTGAAGTCAACATTTTGGTAACCGGCAAAATTGAACAGAACAAACTGGAACGCGCCCTACAATTGGCCGAACAAAAATACTGCAATGTCAGTGCAATGCTCAGACAAATTGTGCCAATTAAGACGACAATTAGCAGTAAGGAGTAATGGTGCTAACATGCTGACAATTAAAAGAGAACAAATTAAACCCAGTATTTGGTCGGGTGGCAAAACTTGGACGTATTACATAAGCCCTAAAAATGCAACACTGCAAGAACGCAATTTCGACATCAGAATTAGCAGCGCTTCGGTTGAAACAGAACAGTCAACCTTTAGCGATTTTAGTGGTTATAAACGCTATATTAGCGTATTGACTGAACCGATTACACTTGAGATAAACGGCCACAAAAAACTAGTCGACAGCAATACCATAGTTGAATTTTCGGGCAGTGACCACGTGATCAGTTACGGCAAAACCTCAGATATCAATGTCTTTGTTAAAGATGATACCGCCGCCAATGTTTACTTTGCAAGCGGTACAATAACTGGCCCGCTGCTGGCGTTTGGCGACGACTGCCTCTTTGTACTCAATAAAGGCGAAAAAATAGCGCTTAAACACGCCCTGTGCGTTGAAATAAATAATCTGGGCTAGCAATTATTAACACGATTTTTATTAGGAGTACTCATGAAAGCTTTAATTAGCGGTTTCGAACCGTTTGGCGGTGAAACAGTTAACCCCGCCTGGCAGGCAATTGAACGCCTGCCCGAAATAATTGACGACTGCCAAGTCATTAAACTGGAAGTGCCGACTGCCTTTGACCAGTCTATCGAGATACTAATGGAAACGATTGAAAGCGAAGAGCCCGACTTTGTTATTTGTGTCGGCCAAGCTGGTGGGCGCTGTAATATAACGCCCGAAGTGGTCGCCATTAACAAAGACGATGCCCGCATTGCCGATAACGCCGGCAACCAGCCAAGTGATCGCAAAATAAAAGCAGATGGTGAAAACGCCTATTTTTCGACCTTGCCGAATAAGGCCATTATCAAGGCCTTACACGATGCCGAAATACCGGCTCAGCTATCTTATACGGCGGGTACTTTTGTTTGCAACCACTTGTTTTATGGTTTGATGTACGCCATTGATAAACACCATCCGCAAATGCGCGGTGGTTTTGTTCATGTGCCATTTAGCAACAAGCAAGCCCTTAGCAAGGCCAATACCGCATTTATGAATATTGACACAATAAGCAAAGCACTCGAAATTGCCATAAGGACAACGCTGCAAAATAAAGTAGATATTCATGCCGTTGGCGGTGCCTTAGATTAACTAAATAAACACCCGCTGGCTAATGCCAATTCAATCTTCACAACGATAAAAATCGCTACGCGATGGCCTATCGCTCTGACCCGAACCGCATGTTTGCTGTGCAAACACCCGCTGGCTATCGCCAGCTCAATCTTCACAACGATAAAAATCGCTACGCGATGGCCTATCGCTCTGACCCGAACCGCATGTTTGCTGTGCAAACACCCGCTGGCTATCGCCAGCTCAGCAATTCGGTTCCGTTAGGCCACGAAATAAGCCCTTTGGGACAACGATTTGAAGTAAACTTCAATCGCTGCTCCAAAGGGCTTATTTCCTTTTTTTATCGCTGTGGTCGGAGTGACAGGATTTGAACCTGCGGCCTCTTGACCCCCAGTCAAGTGCTCTACCAAACTGAGCCA
>PDWI01002606.1_pt1 | contig 26810 bp, 23 predicted proteins | sample 1430891 | NCBI WGS metagenome assembly PDWI01 (sample SAMN01162508, study PRJNA174530) | Oral metagenome, whole genome shotgun sequencing project. | biome: Marine environment; feature: Marine mammal; material: Swab sample of the gingival sulcus; isolation source: swab sample of gingival sulcus...
TCTTTCTGATAAGATTTATAATGGAAAGGTTAGAGATGTTTTTGATTTAGATGATAAGTTGATTATTACTACTTCTGATAGGATTTCAGCTTTTGATAGGGTGTTAACAACTGTTCCTTGCAAGGGAGAGCTTTTAAATAGAATTGCCCTTTTTTGGTTTGATAATACAGAGGATATTGTAGAAAATCATATTATTGAGAAGATTTCAGCTAGATCTATTTTAGTGAAAAAGTGTGAAGTTTTACCTGTAGAGGTTATTGTTAGGGCTTATGTGACAGGCTCTGCTTGGAGAGACTATCTTGATGGTAAGGATATTTCTGGTGTTGTTTTGCCAGAGGGTATGAAAGAGAATCAGAAATTTGATGAGCCTATTATTACTCCATCTACAAAAGCAGAAATTGGTGAACACGATATGCCAATTAGTTGTGAAGATATTGTTTCTCAAGGTTTGGTTGATGAAAAACTTTGGAAAGAGATAGAGAGGGTTTCTTTAGCTCTTTTTAAAAGAGGAACAGAGATTGCTGCTAAAAATGGTCTAATATTGGTTGATACTAAATATGAATTTGGATTAGTTGATGGCAGATTGGTTGTTGTTGATGAAATTCACACTCCTGACTCTTCTAGGTTTTGGTTTGCAGATAGTTATAAAGAGCTTTTTAATGAGGGTAAGCCTCAAAGAAAAGTTGATAAGGAGTATTTACGACAATGGCTTTTGGAAAAGGGATTTAAGGGAGATGGAGAAGCTCCAGAAATTCCTAAAGATGTTATTGAAAAAGTCGTAGAAAAATATATTTCTGCTTTTGAAACTATTACTGGAATGGAATTTAAGCCAGAGAGTTTGTCTTTAAAAGAAGAGTTAGATTTAATTTCTAAATATTTAGTTTAAGAATAAGTTTTTTATTGCATATTTAATTTACTCACTATTGTTCTATTGTTATTGGTCTATTTTTTTTGTATTATGTTTTAAGAGGTATTTGAATTGTCTTTTCTAAAAAGTTTTTTTAATAAAAAATTTGTTCTGGGTAAAATGGATTTTGAATTTACTAATGCCCAGTTGTTGTTTAAATTTATTTTGCCTGCTTTACTTGTTTTTTTTATATATAAAATTCTTATGTATTTCTTTAAGAAGCTTTTTGAAACTTCAATTAAAGAGGACATTAAAAGAAGTATTTCTTTAAAGTGGATAAGGAGATTTTTAAAATTAATTAGTTTGGGTTTTATAATATTCTTTTTTAATAATCTTTTTAAGGCAGGATGGGCAGACTTTTTTAATAATTTTATAAAAATATTGAATAAGCCTTTTGTCAAATTGGGAAGCACAAATATTTCTCTTTTAACACTTTTTTTGTTGATTCTGGCTTTTTATGTCTCTTCTTGGGCTGGCTCTGCTGTTAGAAGAGGTATAGAGAATAGTTATATTGGAAAATTAAAAGTTGATGAATCTAAAAAGAAATCCATAACAAATTTGTCCAGATATTTAACAATGATTTTAACATTCTTGTTATGTTTGGCCATTATTGGTATTGATATATCTTCAATAGGTGTTGCTTTAAGTGTTTTAGGTATTAGTGTTGGTTTTGGTTTAAGAGATTTAATCAGTAATTTTTTTGCAGGTATTGTTATTCTTTTTACTAGACCATTAAAAGAGGGTGATAGACTATTTTTTGATGGTCACGAGGGGACAGTTGTTACTGTTCGTTTGATGTCAACTATTATAGAAGCTACAGAGAGTAAAAAGATAATTGTTCCAAACTCAAAACTTGTAAATGAGACAATTTATAATTTCCATTTGAAAAGTTATGTTATAGCAAATAGTGTTCAGGTTTCTTATGAATCTGATTTAGATGAAGTTATAGAGATTATGGAGGGAATAGGAAAATCCTGTCCTTATGGAGTTAAAAATTCTGAAGTTGTTGTGCGAGTAACATCTTTTGATGATTCTGGAATTACTATGACTTTAAGAACCACTATAGAAGATATTTATGATAAATATGTAGCAAAGTCTTGGGTTAATTTAGAAATTTGGAGAGTTTTTAGAGATAAAAATATTTCAATACCTTTTCCACATTTGGTGATTGCAAATAAAGAAGAGGCTCTTGATGAAAAAAGTGTTGATACAACAGATGTTAATATAAAAAATGAAGGCTAGGTTATAAAGAGGATTGTATATGAGAAATTTAGTTGAAAAAGAGACAAACTATTTAAGAGATATTTTTTTAGAGTATGTTCAAAAAGAGACAACCTCTTCACCAACTTCAAAGACGAAACCTAGTACTCCAAATCAGTTACATTTTTTAGCTGAATTAAAATACTCTATAGATAAATTTGAGCTTGGAGAGTCAAAGCTATTTGAAAATGGCTACTTGGTTTTAAAAATTCCTTCAAATAGTGATAATAAGAGAAATGAAGAGAGTATAGGTTTTGTTGCTCATATTGATACATCTCCAGACTGTTCTGGTAAAGGTGTAAAGCCTAATGTTATAGAAAACTACAATGGCAAAAATATAGTTTTATCAGAAGAAGTTACTCTTTATGTAGATGAGTTTCCTGAATTACAAGATAGAAAAGGTGATACTATTATAACAAGTGATGGAAGCACGCTTTTAGGTGCTGATGATAAAGCTGGTGTTGCTGAGATAGTTACATTTTTAAAAATCTTAAAAGATAATCCAGATATTGAGCATAGTGAAATATTTTGTATGTTTACAACAGATGAAGAGGTCGGTCGAGGTGTTGAGAATTTTCCAAAAGAGTTTTTTACTCCAGATTATGCTTTTACAATGGATGGAAGTGGTTTAGGAGAGATAGAGTATGAGTGTTTTAATGCTTATGCCATAAAAGTTGATATTGAGGGCTATGTTATACATTTAGGTAATGCAAAAGATAAGTTAGAAAATTCTATAGATATTGCTACAGAATTTATAAGAGCTTTACCTCAAGATGAGAAACCAGAAAGCACAGAAGAGCGAGAGGGGTATTTCTGTCCTGTTTCTGTTAATGGAGATTTAGAAAAGACAGAAATAAATTTTATTATTCGTGATTTTGATGAGCAAGGTGCTTTTAAAAGAGTAGATGAAATAAAAAAGATAAAAAATAATTTAGAAAAAAAATATAAAAATACAAAGATAAAAGTAAGCGTTGTAGAGCAGTATAAAAATATGAAAAAGTATATTCCTCAAAATGTAATAGATAGACTTTTAAATGCCCTTGATAAAAGCGATGTTAAACCAATAGTTGCATCAATTAGGGGTGGAACAGATGGCTCTAGGTTGAGTGAAGAAGGTATTCCTTGTCCAAATATTTTTGCAGGGGGTAAAAATTTTCATAGCCGTTATGAGTGGGTTTCTTTGGATGTGATGAAAAAAAGTGTCGAAGTTATGTTAAATCTTATATATTAATTTATCATTAATTTTAATTTTAAAAGTTGACAAACTGGTATTTTAGGGTTATTATTGGTAGTAATAAAAATTATGGAGGTTTTTTATGAAAAGATTTTTATTAGGTTTATTGGTTGTAGTTGCAATCTTTAGTTTTGTTGGATGTTATGGAGTAAAAGGTGAGACATTGACTGATCTTCAAGTAAAACAAGCAGAACAAGCTACTTTGGCTCTATTTTTAAATAGTGCTGCAAATGCAGGTTCAAAGAAGCCAGCTAGAGGTTTTGATGGAGAAGGAGCTATTGATGAGAGAATTTCTACAGGAGCTAAAGGTAGTGTGAAGATTGATAGTGATGTTAGTGGTAGTTGTGGTTTAGATTATGATATTAATCTTACTTGTGGAATTGATTCTTTTTTTAGTTATGAATTGAAGTTAGCATTGAATGATTATGTAATTCCAAATGTTCCTTTAGATTTAGAAGGAAATGGTGAGACTACTCTTTGCAATGTTAAATTTAAGGGTAATTATTTGAATAATTTTGAGATTGGTTGGCATGCAACTAAGTTTGAAGGTCGTCTAAAATATTTATTAACAGATAAGAATGAAGGACTTATTATTTCTATTGATTCTAAAAATGATGGAACATATGCTACAGTTCTTCCAACAATTTATTCTTATGTAAAATATTCTGCTCTTGTTAATAAAGATGGACTTGATAGTGATCTTGTAGTAAGATATAACAATGGAAAACAAGATGGTAAATCAACTCCGTTTGCTAGTGATGATGTTTATGAACAAGTAAAATCAGTTGCTTGGTAATAAATAATAATAAAAAAAGCTCCTATTTGAGGAGCTTTTTTTTGTCTTTTTTTATTTATTAGAATTTATTTTCATAGTCTAAAACTAATTGAAGTGCTTCATCTAATATTGAAGTTACTGCATATCCAAACATCATACCGTTTATAAATCTCCAAGGGTTGTTGCTAGTATATTGAGTGTTCTTTTGAGTGTATCCATCAATTATTAGAGGTAAAACTAATAGAGAGTATGTCCCAATATGTAGAAGCCCTTGTTCCCATCTCTCCCAACCATCTATTGTAAAAGAGTCCCATATAAAAGAGTCTAAAAATCCAAGTGCATAACCAGTGTAAATTCCTTGGCATCTAGCACATACTGGGAAATCGTTTTCTGGTATCTGTTCTAAAAATGGGTATCTCATAGTTCGTGACATCATTTGATGACAATGTCGTCTGAAGTAGTTCCATACAGCTCTTTTGCTATAATTTTTTTCTAGGTATGGAGTTACATAGATTGTTGTAAAAAATCCAAGAGAAACTCCCCATAAAGTTGTTTTTGTTGTCCAATATATTGAATCTTTTAATTCTTGGTTTAATGGAATATATGTGTCTCCAAATGGCAGTGAGTTGATATTTTCAGTATTTTTTGAAATATTTTTTTCTATATTAGTTCTTTTGGTATTATCGTTATCCTTTGTTTTTATATTCGTATTTTGAGAATATAAATTTATTGAAACAAATATTAGTATTAAAAAAGTTAATTTTTTCATTTATCTACTTCCTCTTGATTTTTTATTTTTTTCTTGAATATAAAATTCTTAACTACTATGTAATTAAAAATACCACCTATAGCTCCAGATATAGTATTGTATATAATTTTTACAGTATGTTGTTTTATTAAAATATTAGAAAAATTTATATCAGCTGGCTTATTAAAATAAATTAATATATTTAATATTAAAAAATTTACACTCCAACCAATAGTGCATATTAAGCAGTAAAATAGCCATCTTTTTATTGTAATTTTATTCTCTAAATGCTCTTTTTTAAAAGTTATTTTGCTATTTGCTAAATATGAAAAAGTTAATCCTGTGTAAAAAGCAACTCCATTTGATATGTAAATATTAAGTCCTAACCAGCTTAAAAATGTAAAAATACTTATGTTTATTAAAAAGGCTAAAGTTCCTATTAGAGAGTAGAGTAAAAAAATAAAAAAATTTTTATCCTTCTTTTTCACAGTTTTTTTACAATTTTATTCTTTTATTTCTACTCCATAATCAAAGAAAGATTTGTTCTCTTTATCAAGTATTTTCATATCTGCACCATTTGATATTAGAAGTCTTATTATATTATACCTTTTGTATTCTGTTGCAATCATTAATGGAGTTTGCCCTTTTCTGTTTTTTGTGTTTATATCTGCACCATTATCTAAAAGTATTTTTACAATATCAATATGTCCTCTCTCTGCAGCTAGTGAAAGTGCAGAAAATCCATCTTTATCTTTTAGGTTTACATCCGCACCAGCATTTATTAAATCTTTAGTGTAGTTATATTTTCCAAGATATGAGCTATACATAATTGAAGTAGCTCCTTCAGGGTCTCTTTTATCAATTAATGATTTATCATTTTTTAGAAGTTCAATAAAAGTTTTGTAGTCATCTTTGAATATTGCCTTACTTATAAAGGTGTAGTCTTCTAAAAGTCCTTTTTCAGATTTTAGTATATACTCAACAATTTTATTATATCCTCTTTGCTTTGCGATAAATAGAGGTGTAAGCCCTGTTGGTGTAGTAATGCTTGGGTCTGCTCCATTTTTTAGTAAAAAAAGAACTAGCTCAGCCTGATTTCTGATTGTTGCACTTATTAGTGGAGTTAATCCATCTTCTGTAATTGCATTTATATTTGCTCCACTTAGTATTAACTCTTTTGCCTCTTTTAGTTTTACATCTTTTATTGCTTGTATTAAATTTTTGTCTAAATCAGAAGTGTAAGCAAAAATAGAAATAGACAGTAATATTAATGTAATGGTAAAAAATAGTTTTTTCATATGAACCTCTAAAGATATTTTAGCAAAGAAAAGCTTAGATATCAAGGATTAAACTATCTTTTTTAGTAGCAAGTAATATTTTTGTAGCCTTGGGAAAGGGATTGAAGCGGATACCCCGCAGCTAGCTGTTTATTTAACACTACACGAAGTGTCGTGGCAAAAGCGTAGGCGACGAAGCTTTTGCTTTTTTATTGTTAAGCTAGTGAGGAGTAGAGCGGAAAGCCAGGTGTGGAAAAATCTAAAGATTTTTCCACATTCCCCCTAGAATTAATTTTTTTCTAGGTGTGCTTCTGACCATACATTTCTGTTATAGACGATTTTTTTATTATGATTATGGAGGTTAGAAGTGTATACTCGTATATAGTTTTCAACATCATTTTTTATAATATCCCAAGGTATTTTTTCTTCTTTCGTATGTGGTTGAGATATTATGTAGTATCCAGAGCAAGGAACTCTGTTTGCTATATCTATTTTGTAAGATATAACGCCTTTATAAATTCCGTCTATGACATTTTTCCCCGTTACTCCTGTGTATTTTTGTCCTTTGAACATTCCGCCAGGAGAGGAGCCTTTTATGTTTACTCTTGCTATTTGTTTGTTACTTACCATTATATCAAAATCTTTGTAGTTAAAATATTCTATGTTAGATCCGTAGGTGTTTTCTACTACATTTATGTATCCAGAGTAGTTTAAATATCCTCCCTTGTCTCCTTTTATTCCAGTTTCTTTCATCGCGGGAGTAATTCCATTTGCTTGAATGTTGAACATTTTGAATTGGGAGCGAGAAACTGTAACGATAAGTTCATCTAGTAGCTCTCTGTTGCTTATTTGTCTGTATCCACTGGAAAACAAGGTTGTGGTATCTTCTTCGTTTTGAAAATGTATTTCAATTTTGTATTTTACTTCACCGGGATTTATAAATTTTTTCTTGTCTATAAACTTGTTTGTTTTTGTTTCTCCTGCTAGTTGAAATTCTGTGTATAATCTTTTTGGATTGCTTCTATAATATAGGGAGTCTTTAAAGTTTTTTGGAATAAAGGTTGGGGAGTCAGTAAATTTCCCCCCGCTATCTTTTTTTACAAAAACAGTTTCGTAGTATGGATTAGACCTGTATATTAAAGCGTTGTCTATTTTTTTATCAGAAATTATTTCTATAGTGATATTTTCAGAAGTAGCTTGTGAGCATATAACTTTTGTTCCTTCAAAAGAGAATGAATAAAGTGTTGTTAGTATAAAAAATATATTAAATATTAATTTTTTATTCATAATTGTTTTTATAATATAATTAAAATATTATCAAGTTAAAAATAGAAAATATTTCAATCTTATTTTATAGCAATTTTAAGATTTTTATTATCATTTAAAAATCTTATATCTAGGCCACTCTCTATTTTTTGTTTGTAATTAAGAATATTTGAGATATAGTCTAAAGTCATTTTAGGAGCCCCTCTTTTTACAACTCTAGTTCTTCCAGCATTGTATATAGCCAAAGCTGTGATTTCATTTTTTCCAGCTTTCATACAGTAGTTTAGATGTTGCAAGCCATACTTTGCATTGATTTTAGGGTTGTAAAAATCGTTTTTGCTTAAATTTGGGAAGGATGAAGAGTTTAACTGGAAAAGTCCTCTATCAATTGAGCCATTTGGATTTTTGTTGTTGTATGCTAGAGGTTTAAATCTGCTTTCGTTCCAAGCTAGGGCAAATGCCAAAGATGGCGAAATGTCGTTTTTTATTGCTTCTTCAAAAATTATTTTAGTAATCTCTCTGTTTTTTGTAAATGATGTAAAGTAGTCTATAGTCTTTCTTCTGGTTGCACTATTGTTGTATAATTGTAGAGCTATATCTCCTTTGCTATTTATTTTATACTCCTTTGTCTCCTTAAAAGTGTTGTTAACACAACTTGTCATTAAAATTAATAAAAACATTATAGCATTAAATTTGCTTTTCATATCTTTCTCCTTTTTATAAAAAATAAAGTTTTTTAATTAAACATAATATATAAATTAAGTCAATACTTTTGCATAATAAAGGTTTTTAGCCATTTTTGGGGAAATCTAAAAAGCATAGCTTTTTTAGACCACGCTTTCCGCTTGTATCTTTTTGTAGCCTCTTCTATAAAACTGAATTCGTAGCTGTCGCTCCAAATTTTTGAATTTAAAAGCTACAAAAAGGATATCGCTTCAATCGTTTTTCCTTTTGCAGAAAAGTTAGAAATTCTCCCGACGGGAGAATTTGAGGTATAAAATTTAGTCTAAAAACTGCTCCTGGGGACAGAGCAAATTTTGCCCAGTCCTCTGAATTTTTGTGATATAGAAATTTTGTGTCTAAAATTTGAGTAATTTTTGTGCTAAATTTTAAAAACTTTAAGCAGGATAGTTCTTATAGATAAAAATTTATTGATAAGCTGATTTAATTGTGTTAATATTGTATAAGGAAAAATATTAAATATTGGAGGTTAATTGTGAAAGATTATAAGGTTATTGAGATTAAGGCGAGTGTCTTTGAAAATAATAACAAAAGAGCTGATTTGTTGAGAGGAGAGTTAAAGAAGGATGGTGTTTTTCTTCTTAACTTGATGTCGTCTCCTGGTTCTGGGAAGACTACTACAGTTTTAAGAACTATTGAAGCTTTAAAGGATGATATGAGTATTGGTGTTATGGAGGCAGATATTGATTCTGATGTAGATGCTGATACTGTTTCAAAAACTGGTGCTAAAGTAATTCAACTTCATACTGGTGGTATGTGTCATTTAGATGCTGATATGACTGCTCAAGGTTTAAAGGAGTTTGGAACAGCTGGTTTGGATTTTGTAATTTTAGAAAATGTTGGTAATTTAGTTTGTCCAGCAGAATTTGATACTGGTGCAAGCAAGAATATTATGATTTTGAGTGTTCCAGAGGGTGATGATAAGCCTTTGAAATATCCATTGATGTTCTCTTTGGTAGATGTTTTATTGGTAAATAAGATGGATACGATTGGAGTTTTTGATTTTGATATGGAAGCTCTAAAAGAGAGAGTTACAAAGTTAAATCCTAATATTAAGGTTATTCCAATTACTGCAAAGACTGGTGAAGGTATTGATGTTTTTGCTGATTGGGTTAGAAGTGAAGTTAAAAATTGGAAAGATGAAAGTGTAGCTGTTCCTGAAAGTAAATTCGAGAATCACTAGGAGGATTTATGCACGAATTGGGAATAGTTTTTAATATTGCAAATACATTAGAAGATTATGCTAAACAGAATAATATAGAAGAGATTAAGCAGGTTGTTGTTGAAGTCGGTCAGCTTTCAACAGTTATACCTACTTATTTGAAAGAGTGTTATCCAGCGGCTATGGAAAGAAGTGAAATTTTAAAAAATTCTGAACTTGTAATAGAAGTTGTTCCAGCAAATGGTCGATGTAAAGAGTGTGAGAAGATTTTTAATGTTGTAAGTTTTGAGAAGAAATGTCCTCACTGTGAAAGTTCGTCTTATGAGTTACTTTCTGGAGAGGAGTTTCAAATTAAGGAAATAATGGTTGATAATGATCAACAGTAAGAATAAAAATAAAAATTAAATATTTAAGAGAGGTATTTTATGAGATTAGGAAGAAGAGATATTCTTGAATTAGCTAACCATATGAATAGAACAAAGGTTGGTGATAAGAATGGAATTAAAGATGGGGATCCTGAATACAGAATTTTAGAGCCTATTGTATCAGAAGAGGCTTGTCCTGTTGCAATGAAGTTGCAGTTTAGAAGACCAAAGACTTTTGCACAAATTATAGAAGAGTGTCAAGAAGATCCAAATTGTAAGGTTAAAGATCCTGAAAGGATTAAAGAGATCTTGCTTGAGTTAGCATATAGGGGTGTATATATTCTTGAAAAGGATAAGGTTACTGGAGAAGATACTGGTTGGACAGACTTGTGGGTTCCTGGAACTATGGAAATGGTTTGTAATGTTCAAGACAGTGTTGATAGATGGCCAGAATTAGCACAAGCTTTTGATGACTATGGAACTGTTAGAGGAGCTAGAACTGCTGGTGCTTTCCCTGTAGGTATGGGTCTTATGAGGGTTATTCCTATTCAATCATCTGTTGAAGGAAATTCTAAAGCTGTTTCTCTTGACTTGATAGAAGAGTATATTAAAGATGAAACTTTGTTTTCTGTTTCAAACTGTTCTTGTAGAACTGTTCGTGAAGCTTTGGGTGAAGGTTGTGGTCACTTAAAAGAAGATATGTGTATTCAAATTGGACACGGTGCAGAATACTATATTAGAACTGGTAGAGGTAGGCAGATAACAAAAGAAGAAGCTTTGGAAATTTGTAGAAAAGCTGAAGAAAATGGAATGGTTCACCAAATTCCTAATACTGATGGACCTGGACATACTCATGCTATTTGTAACTGTTGTGGTTGTGGTTGTTTATCATTAAGAACAGGTAATATGTTTAAAAATACAGATATGATTAGGTCTAATTTTATATCAAAGGTTGAAAAAGATAAGTGTGTTGCTTGTGGTCAATGTGTAGAAAATTGTCCTACAAATGCAATTAAATTAGGTCAAAAAATCTGTTCTGCAACTAAGGTTGTTGAAAATATTACTACAAAAGTTACTCCTAGAGAGTATAAGTGGACTCCTGATAAGTATGATCCAGATTATAGAATCCACAGAGAAAATGTTGTTGAAACAGGAACAGCTCCTTGTAAATCAACTTGTCCTGCTCATATTTCTGTTCAAGGTTATATAAAATTAGCATCTCAAGGTAGATATTTGGAAGCTTTAGATTTGATTAAGAAAGAGAATCCATTTCCAGCAGTTTGTGGAAGAATTTGTCCTCATGCTTGTGAAACAGAGTGTACTAGAAATAAATTGGATGAGCCTATTGCAATCGATGAAATTAAGAAGTTTATTGCAGATAAAGAGTTAGTTGGTGAGACTAGATTTGTTCCTATGAAGAAACACGATTATTCTGATAAGAAGGTTGCTATTGTTGGAGCAGGTCCTTCTGGACTGTCTTGTGCTTACTATTTAGCTATTGATAACTATGATGTAACTGTTTTTGACAAAGAGGCTATCCCAGGTGGTATGTTGACATTAGGTATTCCTGAATTTAGATTAGAAAAAAATGTTGTTGAAGCTGAAATCGATGTATTAGAACAACTTGGTGTTAAGTTTAAAATGAATACTGAAGTTGGTAAAGATGTTACTTTGGATGAATTGAGAAAAGATGGATTCAAAGCTTTCTATATGGCTATTGGAGCTCAAAACGGAAGAAAAATTGGTGTTGAAGGAGAAGATGCAGAAGGTGTAATTTCTGGTGTAGATTTCTTGAGAAGCATCAATTTAGGAAACAAGGTTAATCTTGAAGGTGATTGTGTTGTTATTGGTGGTGGTAATGTTGCTATTGATGTTGCAAGAGCTGCTATTAGAACTAATGCTTCAAATGTTCAAATGTTTTGTTTAGAAAGTAGAGAAGAGATGCCTGCTCTAGATGAAGAGATAGAAGAGGCAGAAGAGGAAGAAATTAAGATTAACAACTCTTATGGTCCAAAGAAAATCTTGGTTGAAAATGGAAAAGTTGTTGGTATTGAAATGAAAAAATGTCTATCTGTTTTTGAAACAGTTGATGGTGTTAAGAGATTTTCTCCAAAATTTGATGAAAATGATGTTATTACAGTTAAGTGTTCTAATGTTCTTTTATCTGTAGGTCAAGCAATCAATTGGGGAGATATGTTAGAAGGTTCTAAATGTGTTCTTAATAGAAATAATACTATTCAAGTTGATAAGTTTACATTTCAATCAGATCAACCAGATATTTTTGCTGGTGGAGATTGTTACTCTGGACCAAGTTTTGCTATTAATGCTATTGCTGATGGTAAACAAGCTGCTATTTCTATTCACAGATTTGTTCAAAAGGGTCAAAGCTTGTTGTTCGGTAGAGATAGAAGAATTTATAAGTCTTTAGATACTAAAGCTGCTATCATAGAAAGTTTTGATAATATGCCAAGACAAAAACCAGGTCATACTTCTGTAGAAAGAAAATCTTTTAAAGATAATAGATTGACATTTACTGAAGAGCAAATGAAGAAAGAGACTGAAAGGTGTCTAGGTTGTGGTGCTGCTATTGTAGATGAATATATGTGTGTTGGTTGTGGTCAATGTACAACTAAGTGTAAGTTTGATGCTATTCACTTGGAAAGAAGATATGACAACTACTGTGTTCCTCTAAAAGAGTTGATGCCAGAAGTTAAAAAGCATGTTGTTAAGAGAGCTTTTAAGATTGCTAATAGAAAAATTAAAGATACTTTGGGTTTTAAGAAAGTTTAAGGTTTTTTAATTTGAGTTTTTAAGTCCTTCTCCATTTTATGGAGAGGGATTTTTTTTTGATGAGTTAGGAATGTGTAGCATAGAGCTTAATTTTTCAAAATTAAGCTCTAGTGTTTTTTTGTTAGCCAACTGCTAACAAAAAAATACCGTCGGCTATGCCGTAAGTGCGGAACACTCCGACCCTTCGTGTGCCGAGCTTTCTCGAGGCATTAGAAGGGGAACTCCCATAAAAATATTATTAATTTGTTGAATAAAAATATTTTTTTATATAAAATTGGTTTTCGAAATAATTGGGTTTTTGAGAGGTTTTTATGTCTAAAAAAGTTGTTCCTTTTAGTTTAGAAGAGATTGAGAAAGTTATTGAAAAGCATCCAACTCCTTTTCATATTTATGATGGAGGTGCTATTAGAGAGAATGCAAGAAGGTTTTATAAGGCTTTTGATTGGGTGCCAGGCGGGTTTAAGAACTATTTTGCTGTAAAGGCTCTGCCTAATCCTTATATTGTTAAGATTTTAATGGAAGAGGGTATGGGTGCTGATTGTTCTTCTTTGGCAGAATTGAAGATTGCGGATGCTGTTGGTATGACTAAAGAGGATATTATGTTTACTTCAAATGATACTCCTTTGAGTGAATTTCGAGAAGCTAGACGAATGGATGCAATTATTAATTTGGACGATATTACTCATCTTGATTTTATTAGTGAAAATATTGAGATGCCTAAAGTTATTTGTTTTAGATATAATCCTGGCGAGCTAAAGAGTGGTAATGATCTTATTGGTAATCCTACAGAGGCTAAATATGGTTTTACAAAGGAGCAAATTATAGAGGGTTATAAAAGAGCTAAGTCTTTGGGGGTTGAAAGGTTCGGGCTTCATACTATGGTTGCTTCTAATGAGTTGAATGCGGACTATTTTATTGATACTGCTAAATTGTTGTTTAATCTTGTTAAGGAGGTTAAGGAACAGGCCGGTGTTGATATTGAGTTTGTAAATCTTGGTGGTGGTATTGGGATTCCTTATGAGCCAGAGGATGAGGCTGTTGATTTGGAGTATGTTTCTGCTGGAATAAAGAGAGAGTATGAAGATATAATTGTTAAAAATGGTCTTGGTGATGTTAGGATTGTTATGGAGTGCGGTAGAATGGTTACTGGTCCTTATGGATACTTGGTTACTAAGGTTCTTCATAAAAAAGATACTTATAAAAAATTTGTTGGCTTGGACTCTTGTATGGCAAATCTTATGAGACCTGCTCTTTATGGTGCTTATCATCATATTACTGTTTTGGGTAAAGATGGTGAAAAGTTTGATTATAAGTGCGATGTTACTGGTTCTTTGTGTGAGAATAATGATAAGTTTGCTGTTGATAGGGTTTTGCCAGAGCCTAGTGTAGGTGATATTTTGGTTATTCATGATACTGGAGCTCATGGGCATGCTATGGGATTTAACTATAATGGGAAACTAAGAAGTGCAGAAATTTTATTGAAAAGTGATAAATCTTTTATGGAGATTAGAAGAGCGGAGACTGTTAAAGACTATTTTGCTACTTTGGATTTTAGTAGGTTAAATTCTATCTAAATATATATTTTAATTATGTATTTTTTATTATTCTAGTTTTCTCTCTTCGTATGTTTCGTTGAATTTTTCTCTCATTATTTTTTCGATTTTTTCTATGTTTTTTGTAGAGATTATGTCTTTTCTTAATTTTGCTTGTCTCATTATTTTCATAAGTGATGCTAGTATTTTTAAGTATTCTTGTGATTTGTTCATTGGTGTGGATATTAAGAAAAGAAGGTGAACTGGTTTTTTATCAATTGAGTTGTAGTTTATTCCTTTTTTAGATATTCCTAGTGCTATATGGATTGTGTCCACGCAAGGGGATTTTCCATGAGCTACAGCTATTCCATGACCAAAGCCTGTGCTTTTTAACTCTTCTCTTTGTATTACAGCATTAAAAAATTCTGGCTCATTTTTTAAATGATTAAAGACAGGAGCTTTGTCTATTAGTTCTTTTATTGCTTCTATTTTATTTGTAGATTCTAAATCATTTACAACTGACCCACAAAAATTAAACATATGCTTATTCCTTTTATAATTAAATATTAACTTATTTTTTACAATTAGTTAAGTAGTTTTTTATTTTTATTAATATTTTATGTTTTTTTAATAATTATTCTTGATATCTGTCTCTCTCTATTGTAAAATTATGTAGTTATATCTTTGTGGAGTTTTTATAAGATGAGTAAGAGATTTTTGTTTTTTATTTTTATTTTTGGGATTGTTTTTTTCTCTTTTGCTGATGGAAAGGTTGAAGAAAGTAGTTCTAAAAGTAGTGAGACTGTGGTGGAGAGTTTAGATGCTTCTTTAGAAAATAAAGAGGTTGAGAATGTTGAAAAGAGTAAAACAGAGATCTCTTTCAATTTGGGTAATCTTCAGTGGTTTGAGTATTATCGTGCAAAATATTTTTATAGGGATTATTTTGGTTGGTATCCTCAAATTCTTATGTCTTTAGGTGCAGGTCTTTTTTTAAGTGGTGTTAAAGATATGAACTTGGTTTTTTCCGGTATGACTTTAGGTAAAGAGGATGATATAGATACTTCTGTTAAGTTGAGATGGGGCGGAGGTTATGAATTTTTTCGGTATGATCTGGGTCCAGATGGTAAGCATTTGAATAATCATATTGGGGAGGATTTCTGGAAGAAGCAGGCTTATTATGAATCTATTGGACAAAGTTTTGTAAATAGAGGTTATGAGAGAGGTTATGCACAGTGGGGCCTTGATTGGCTTCTTGATTTTGGTTTTAAGAAGTCTCCATATTCTAATATAGATTTAAAGTTTTCTTATGATGGTAAGTTTGTTGATAACTTGGAAGATAATAGGCCAGAGTCTGAGCAGTGGTTGTTTAGGACAGATTATCCTGATAGAGATAGATATTTATTGCATACTTTTTCTTTTGATTTTGATTATCACTATAGAACAGAGGTTGATCAAAGATTTAAACACGAATTGTATAATATTAGTGGTATGAAAATTGGTGCGAAATTTGCACCAGGGTTTATGAATGTTTCTATTACAGCAGAGCATAAAAAAGATTTAACTAATCAAGGTCAAGTAAAAAGAGATGAGTTTGGTAATATAATCTATACTGATAAGTTGAGAACTACAGCAGATTTTTATACTGTTAAATGGGAAGCTTATGTTAGGAGAAAAATTTTTGATGTAAATCCTAATAGAAAAAGTGTTCTTTTTGCAGGTTTTGTGAAATGGGGGGCTACTGTATCTTATACAGATGAGTTGGGTCCTGATGGTTATATTCCTTTAGATTTTAGGATTTTAAATTATGATCAAGATGATTTTAGGCATTATCAAAGAAATACTTCTTTTTTAACTCACGCAGATTTAATTTTTATGTTGCCTGAAGTTAGGGTTGAGGATTTTAAGGGGTGGTCTTCTCCTAAAATTAATAGTGATTGGGCTGTTTTTGAAAATGCTATTGGTGATTTTTTAACTAAATTTGGTATTACTCCTAACTATAAGGAGTGGAATGATGTTAGAGTTATTAAACCAGAGTTAAGGTTTAATTTGATGACTAGATGGGAAAGAGAGTTTGGTAATTCAAATAAGAGAAGAATTAAAGAGCTTTGGTTCGATGATAAAGATTATATTGATATTGATTTTTGGATTGACTTTAATATGAGGCTTTTTGATGTATTGAATTTGGGACTTATCTTTAAATTTGAATTGGATAAGTGGGAATTTTATGAATTATGGATTAGATTTGGTTAAGATATAAAAAATGGCTGTCTAAAGGAATTTTTTAGGCAGCCTTTTTATTAAATAATTTTGAAAGAAGAGTTTTTAGCTTTTCTTTTTTTTGTGTTTATTTGTTTAATTGATCTGGTGTTATAAGAACATCTCTTGGTTTGCTACCATTTACGGGTCCAACAATACCTCTTTGCTCCATAAATTCAACTATTCTTGCAGCTCTGTTGTAGCCTATTGATAGTTTTCTTTGTAAGAATGATGCTGAAGCTTTATTTTCATAGACTACAATTTCTACTGCTCTATCAAATAGTGGATCATCATCTCCCGCTGTTTCATCATAACTTTCTGTTTCTTCTTCAAATATTTCTTCATCTAGGTAATCTGGTTCTCCAAATTGTTTGCAGTAATTTGTTACAGACTCAACTTCTTCTTCGGAGAGGAATGCACCTTGTATTCTTGTAGGGTATGGATTTTCTGAAGAGATGTATAACATATCTCCCTGACCTAGAAGTTTTTCTGCTCCACCAGAGTCTATTATTGTTCTTGAGTCTATTTGACTTGCTGTCATAAAAGCTATTCTTGAAGGGAAATTTGCTTTTATTGTTCCTGTTATTATGTCTGTAGATGGTCTTTGTGTTGCAAGAACTAGGTGTATTCCTACTGCTCTAGCTTTGGCTGCAAGTCTTGATATCATAATGTCTAGGTCTTTTTTGCTTGTTGCCATTAAATCTGCAAATTCATCAATTATAATTACGATATATGGAAGTTTTTGAAATCCAAATATATTTTTATTTTTTACTTTTTCATTGTATGACTGTAGGTTTCTAGAGCCTATTTTATCAAATAGATTATATCTTCTTTCCATTTCGGATATTGCATACTGTATTGCCATCATTGCTCTTTTGGGGTCTGTTATTACTGGTGTTAGAAGATGTGGTATATCGTTATAAAGTTTTAATTCTACTATTTTTGGGTCAATCATTATAAGTTTTACATCTTTTGGGCTTTGTTTATAAAGTATAGAAGTTATTAAGGTGTTTACACAAACAGATTTTCCAGAGCCTGTTGCTCCAGCTATTAAAAGGTGTGGAGTTTTTGTTAGCTCCATTATTTGAGTTTCTCCAGAGATGTCTTTTCCTAAAATGATTGGGATGTTGTATTTTTTTGATTTGAACTTGTTATCATCTATCATCTCTTTGAATGTAACTAAAGCTCTCTCTTTGTTTGGTATTTCTATTCCAACAGCGTGTTTTCCTGGTATTGGAGCAACAATTCGGACTCTTTTTGCTGCAAGTCTTAATGCTATATTATCTGATAGTCCCAATATTTTACTTAATTTTACTCCAGGCTCTGGAAGAACTTCAAACATTGTTATTACTGGGCCTTTTTTTATTCCAGTAACTTCTGCATTTATTTTAAACTCTTTTAAGGTGTTTGTAAGTATTTCTGCCTCTTCTTTGGTTTCTTCGTCTATTTCCCAATATTCATTTATTTGGTGTTTGTTTAGTAATTCTATTCCTGGTTTTGAGTATCTTTTCTTTATTTCTCGTTTTTGTTCAGAATTGTTCAGAAGTTTTTTTTTTTGAAAATCTAGTGAGTCAATGTTTACCATTTTTGATAATTCTGGATTTATTTCATTTGAATGGTCTCTTGTTTCTACTTGATTTTCTTCTTCTGTAGAAGTCTCTTCTGTTAGTTCTTCTAGCTCTTCTATATTTGTTTCTATATTTTCTTCTGTATTTAGATCTAGTTTCTCTTCTGTTTTTTCTTCTATGTCTAAATCTAGGTTTTCTTGTATGTTTTCTTCTGTATCATCATCTAGGTATTGAGGATTGTCTTCATAATTTTCTAGTTCATCTTCTATGAAATTTTCTTCAAATTCTTCTTCATAGAAATTTTCTTTTTGGTAAATGTCTTCATCGTAGTTGTTTTGTAAAAATTCTTCTTCATAATTGTCTTCTGGTGTATAGTTTTCTTCAATTTCTATTTCTTCATTTATATCTTCTATGCTGTCTATGTCCGTATTTTCAATTTTGTCAGGATTTTCTATGTCATTGATAATCTCGATATTATCTGTGTCGTTGTTATTTATATTGTCGATATCATTGTCTGTGTATGAAGTTTCTTCTGGAAGGAAATTTTCTCTGTATATATCTTCGTTTAATCTATTTTCACTTATTTGTTCGTTTATAAATTCATTGCTAAATTCTTCGTCATCACTATATAGATTTTGAAATTCTTCATCTTGAGAAATATTTATATTTGGTTCATTTTTAGAATTTTTTATGTTTTCATCGATGTTGTCGTTTTTAAGAGAGATTTCTATTACACTGTTTTCATCGTTTGTTATTTCTTCTTCTGTTTGTGTTTCATCAAAATTAGGTCTTTCACTTGTGTCTGGAGAAAAAGAGAGCTTACTTTCTTTTGTTTCGTTTGTTGTTTCGTCTTTAAACAGTGATGGTGGTTGATAAGTTTCAAAATCTTCTTCTTTGTTTGATTTTTTTGTTTTTTTGTTAAATAGGGTTAAACCACTTATTGATACTATTTGAACAACTCCAAGGATTAGTATCATCGCTGAATATATTTTATAATTTTCTATATTTGATAGGCTTTGATTTGCTCCTCCTAATAGTATTTGTTTAAACATTGAGAATGTAATTATTGGCATTATGGAGAGGCTTGATGTTATAATAAATAGATTATTTTTATTGTATGTAAAAAATGATGATGCCAATATAAGTAGATATATTGGAAGTATATAGCTAAAGATGTCAAATATTTTGAATGTTGCTTTGTTTAAGTCTTTTAGTGTTGGATTGTTTGATAAGCCTATTAGATCAATATTCTTGCTCCAAAGAATTATTATACTAAAAAGTGTTAAAAATAAAAATATTGCTCCAAAGATTTTGTATGTTACCGTTTTTTTCAAAATAATCCTCCACCTATATTTTCGGATGATTTATAAAATTCGTTAATGTAAAAAATATAAAATTATTATTTTTTGAAAAAAACTTAGTTTTGAATTGGGAAAACGATTGAAGCGGTATCCTTTTTGTAGTTTTAATTTTCAAAGATTTGGAGCGATAGCTACAAATTCAGGTTTATTGAAGAGACTACAAAAAGATTCAAGCGGAAAGCGTGTTTGGGAAAACTTCTAAAGTTTTCCCAATTCCCCCAATTATGAATTTGCTATTTTGAAAAGTTTTTTTTCGTCTTTTAATATTATTGTGTTTCCAGAAATTGCTATGATGTCGAGTTCTTGGAATTTTTTTAGGTGATTCATTACGGCATCTTGAGTTAGTTCCAGGTTTAGGGAAAAGTCTCTGATTATTGTGAGTAGGTTCGCTGGAGTTTTTTCTTTTGCGTGTTGTTTGAATAGGTAGTAGAGATTTAGGGCGAGGATTCCTTGCTTGTCTTTTTGGATTATGTGTTGTAGTTGCATATTTGTGTGTTGTATTCTTTTGCAAAGTTTTACGATTATGCTTAATGCTATTTTTGCGTTTTGTTGAACTAATTGCATAAAGCTTTCTCTGTTTAGTGCAAGAAGTATTGTTGTGCAGGTTGCTGAAGCGTTGGCTGTTCTAGAGACTTTGTTTACTAGAGCCATTTCCCCAAAGAAATCACCTTTTGAAAGGACAGCTAGTGTTATCTCTTTTCCGTCAACAGTTTTAGATATTTTTATATTGCCTTCTCGGATTATATACATTTTGTCTCCGACATCACCTTCGTGAAATATAAATTTACCTTCGTCTGCTGTTATTTCAAATTTTTCGTATATTTGATTACTCATAGTTTTCCTCTCTTTGTCTATCTTCTCTATCGGCTTATTGCTCTATTTTATTTATTCTTCTTTGGTGTCTTTCTCCACCAAATTCTGCATTTATAAAGGCTTTTATCATATCACAGACATTTTCTTGGTAGTCTATTCTTCCTCCAAAGCAGATGAAATTTGCATTGTTATGCTCTTTTGCGGCGGTTGCTGCAAATATGTTTTGTGGAAGTGCAGCTCTTATTCCTTTTACTTTGTTTGCCGCAATTGATATGCCAATTCCTGTTCCACATAGGAGTATTCCAAAGTCAAAGTCTCCTTCTAGGTATGTTTTGCAGGCTTTTTGTGCTATGTCTGGATAGTCAACACTATCTTCTGTGTTTACTCCTATGTCAACAATTTCAATATTTTCTTTTTTTAAGAATTTTAAGATTTCTTTTTTTAGTTTTATAGCTCCATGATCATTGCCGATGATTATTTTCATATTTAACTCCTGTTTTGAGTTTAATTATTTCTGATATTTTTTTCAATTGGTAAATTTAGTTTATTGTGAGATATTTGCTATTTTTACTGATAAAACGGCTAATCCTGCGGCTAGGTCTTCGTGTTGGACATATACATTTTCTGGTGTTATTAGTTTTGTCGAAGAAAAGTTCCAAATGCCTTTTATGTTTGCAGATACAAGTATGTCTGTAACTTCTTGGGCTGAATCTTTTGGGACTGTTAAAATGGCAATACATATTTTATTTTTTTCTATATATGATTTCATTTTTTCTATGGATTGGACTTTTGAGTGTCTGACTTCTTTTCCTACTTTTTCTGGATTTTTATCAAATACTGCTTTTATGTTTATTCCGTATTTTTTAAATCCTTGGTAGCCGATTAGGGCAGAGCCTAATGCTCCTGCTCCGATTAATATAGCATCTTTTTTTTCTGTCCAACTTAAAAAGTTTAGTAGTGTAGAGAGTAATTCTTCTGCGTTGTAGCCTATTTTAGGTTTTCCTATTGCTCCTGTATATGATAAATCTTTTCTTACTTGTATTGGTTTTAAGTCTAATTTTTTACAAAAATCTGTAGTTGAAATATACTCTTTTTCAGAATCTTTTATAAATTCTTTTAATACAGATACATAAACAGGAAGTCTTCGAATTGTTGGTAGAGGAATATTTTCAAACATATTAATTGATAACATATCTTTTATTTTTATTCAATATTGCTGTTTTGGGGATAAATAAAAAAATCAGAAATTGTTGTTTTTGGTGTTGACATCTGCTTTGTTTAGTATTACAAATAATTGTAAGGCTTTTTTTTCTAGCATAGTTTTTCTTGGTCTTGGAACTTTTTTGTTCCGAATTGTGTTGCCCCAAATTTTATGTCCAGTATTGATAAATACTGGACTTTTTTTCTTTGATAGGTGTTTTTGTTTTTCATAATGTGTTTTGTTTTTAAAACATACCGTTTATTTGCTTTTAAATCTGTTAAAAATAGGTTTTTTTTATTTATTTCTCTTTAAATTTTGATTTTTAATGTTAAAAATATTGACATTATTTTTTTTAAGTGTTATTTTCTGTTTTTGAGAGGTGTTTTTTTATGATAGCAAAAGGTAAAACTGGTGCTGAAATATTGGTTGATATTATGGAACAACAAGGAGTAGATACTATTTTTGGTTACCCTGGGGGAGCTGCTATTCCTATTTTTGATGCTCTTTTAGATTCAAAAATAAAGTTTATTTTGTCAAGGCATGAGCAAGGTGCGACGCATATGGCGGATGGATATGCAAGGGCAACTGGTAAACCTGGAGTTGTTTTGGTTACTTCTGGGCCAGGGGCAACTAATACTATTACTGGTATTTATACTGCAAATATGGATTCTGTTCCTTTGGTTGTTTTATGTGGACAAGCTGTTACTGGAAGTTTAGGTTTGGACTCTTTTCAAGAGGCAGATATTTCAGGTATGAGTTTTCCTATTGTTAAGCACTCATATTTGATTGATAAAGCAGAAGATATTCCTAGAATAGTTAAGGAGGCTCTATTTTTGGCTTCTACTGGAAGGCCTGGACCTGTATTGATTGATTTGCCAAAGAATGTTACTGCGGAGTTGTTGGATGGAGAGTTGGATGACTCTTTTGATCTTCCAGGTTATAAAGATGCTTCAAAATCTTTTAGTGAAGATGATAAGTTTTTAGAAGCTGCAGAACTTATAAAATTATCTGAAAAACCTGTTATTTTAGCTGGTAATGGAGTAATTATTTCTGGAGCAGATAAATCTCTTTATAGGTTTGCAGAGAAAAATAGAATTCCTGTAGCTAACACTCTTTTGGGTAAGGGAGCTTTTCCAGAAGAGCATGAGTTGAGTTTGGGGATGCCGGGAATGCATGGAACTGCTTATGCAAATAGAGCTTTAATAGAGTGTGATTTAGTTATTAGTATTGGCTCTCGTTGGGATGATAGAATTGCAGGTCATACACAGAGTTTTTGTAAGAATGCTAGAAAAATTCATATAGATATTGATAAGGCTGAAATTAATAAGATTATAAAAGTTGATTGTGGTTTAGTTTGTGATGCTAAAATTGCTTTAGATAAGCTTTTTGAGATAACTAAAAAAGGTAATACAGAGGATTGGTTAAAGAGGTTAGCCTCTTATAAAAAGAATTTTCCATTAAAATATAAAAGACAAGGTAAGTTAAGAGCTCAACATGTAATTTCAGAGCTTTATAAATTAACAGATGGAAAGGCTATAGTTGCTACAGATGTTGGGCAACATCAAATGTGGGCAGCTCAATTTTATAAAACATCAGAGAGATTTCAATGGCTTTCTAGTGGTGGTGCTGGAACAATGGGTTATGGCTTCCCTGCTGCAATTGGAGCTCAATTAGCTAGAAAAGATAAGACAGTTCTAGCCATAGTTGGAGATGGTGGGTTTCAAATGACTCAAGCGGAATTGGCAACTGCTGTAGTAAATAAGCTACCTTTGAAAATTGTTGTTTTAAATAATAGCTATTTGGGAATGGTTAGACAGTGGCAAAATCTTTTTTATGAAAATAGGTTGTCTGGCGTTGAGTTGGTTGGTAATCCTGATTTTATGAAGTTGGCACAAAGTTATGGGTGCAAGGCTTTTAGGTTGAAGAGAAGTGCTGATACTAGAAAAATTTTAAGGGCTGCATTGGATTATAATGATGGACCTTGTTTGATTGATGCAAATATTTGCAAAGAAGACAATGTTTTTCCAATGGTTCCAGCAGGAGCGCCTTTAGATGCTATGATGCTAGAAGAGCCAAAGAAAATAGTAGAAAAACCAACAGGGAGTGCGTAAATGGAAAAAATGAATCAACACACAATAAGTTTATATGTAAGTAATAAGCCAGGTGTTTTAATTAGAATAGCACTGGTTTTTGCCAGAAGAGGATACAATATAGATTCTTTGGTTGTTTCTGAATCTTCAAATAGTAAGTTTTCAAGAATGACTATTACAGCAAGTGGGAATTCTTTAACTTTGGAGCTTATGTTGGAGCAGTTGAATAAGGTTGTTGATGTTATAAATGCTAAAGATATGACAAATATGGATGTTATAAATAAGGAGTTAGCTTTTATTAAAGTAAAAGTTAAACCAGAAGATAGGGCAGAGATAATGTCAGTTGTTCAAGCTTTTAAAGGTGAAGTTATAGATATTGCTGCAGATGCACTCTCTTTCCAGATTTCAGGTGATAGTTCTAAAATGGAAGCAGTAAAGAAAATAGTTGAGCCTTATGGAATTATTGAAGTTATTAGGTCTGGAAAAATTTTGATTTCTAGAGGAAGTGATATTACATAGTAATAGAAAATATTATGGGGAGTTGTTTATGAATATTGTTTGTTTAGATGGATATGCTTTAAATCCTGGAGATATTTCTTGGGAGCCAGTAGAGAAGTTAGGAAATTTTAAAGTTTATGATACAACTTCTCCAGAGCTTGTTTTAGAAAGGGCAAAAGATGCTGAAATAGTTTTAACAAATAAAGTGGTTTTAGATAGAGATAAAATATCTAATTTGCCTAATTTAAAATATATAGGTGTTTTGGCTACTGGTTATAATGTAGTTGATATAGAAGCTGCAAAAGATTTTAATATTGTTGTAACAAATATTCCTTCATATAGTACTGATAGTGTAGCTCAATTAGTGATTGCATTTATTTTAGAATTTTGTCATAGAATTCAGGTTCATAGTGATGAAGCAAGAGATGGTAAGTGGTCAGAATGTAAACATTTTTGTTACCACTCTTTCCCTATTACAGAGTTGTGTGATAAGACTTTAGGAGTTATTGGCTTTGGAAATATTGGGAAGAGGACAGCAGAGTTAGCATCAGCTTTTGGAATGAATGTTTTATTTCAAAATAGAAGCCAAAAAGGGGATATTGAGCTTTTTAATAACAAGGTGGCAAAACAGGTTGAAATGGATGAGTTGTTAGAAAAATCAGACTTTATTAGTTTGAATTGTCCTTTAACAAAAGAAACAGAAAACCTTGTTGATAAAAATTTTATTTCAAAAATGAAAAAGGGTGCATTTATCATAAATACAGGAAGAGGTGGATTGATAAATGAGAGTGATGTAGCAGAGGCTCTAAATAGTGGTGCCTTGGCTGGTTTAGGTGCAGATGTTCTTTCAACTGAACCACCTCAAATGTCTAATCCTCTTTTAAGTGCAAAAAATTGTTTTATAACTCCACATATTGCATGGCAAGCGACAGAGGCTAGAACTAGGTTGATGAATATAGAAGCTGACAATATTGAAGCTTTTATTGCTGGGAAAGAGTTAAACAGAATAGTTTAATATACCATATACTCAAATTTATCTTCACTCTCTAAAAATATTGATAATTCTTTTTCCTCTTCGAAGTTGTAAAAAGAGGAAAAACCTTTAGGAACATAAAATTTAGTAATGCCAGATATATCTCTAAAACTTTCTCCGTTGAAATATGAGCTGTGCCAAGTTCCTGTTAGATTAGAAATAGATATAGAGTAAAGCTTTCTTTTATACAAGGAAAAAGAATTTACTTTTTTTAGATACAAATCCTGTTTAAGTTTTTGTGAATCCAGAAGCCAAGGGTTTTCACTTTTTTCTTCAATTAAACCACAAAGCTTTTCAATATTTAAATTTTCAATTTTTTCATATTTTAAATCTGAAAAAATTTCAGCTAAAAAACCATTTTTGTATTTTAAGGATATAGAAAACTTACCGTTTCCACAATCTTCTATTTCAGAAAAGAAAGCACCTGCTGGTTTATAAAATTTCTCTGGGTAAAAAATAAATATACTTTTTAAAGAGCTTTTTACAATAATTTTAGAATCTGTGCAGTAAATAGATTTAAAATTAGAAGAGTCTTTTTCTGAATTATAGCCATAAAAAAGAGTTCCAGAAGAAACATATTTATTAAAAGGCAGGTGAACTTCTATATCGACTTCATTAACTTCTGAATATTCAAAATCGCAGGCTGTAAAAAAAAGAGCCAAACCAATAATAAAAAATCTTAAAAACTTCATATAAGATTAACTGACAAAAAAATAAAAAAGTTTATCTAGCTAGTTTTTTTTCTATCACTTAAAAAGTTTTTTCTGATAATAAGAAGTTCCTCTTTAAAAATATCACTTTTAAAATCAGAATATGTCCAAGGTAATTCTGAAAATTTCCCATACATAAATAGAAGTGTAAGCTCTCCATAAATTCCAAATTTTAAAGGGAGCCTGTGACCTCTCTTTTTTGTACTTGCAAGAATAAGACGACTCTCATCTAAAATTCCCAAGTCAAAGTTAAATTGACGATTTCCATTTTTAGATAACTCTTGTTCCAACTCATTTGACTTTATTTTTAACTTTGCTAATTCATCAGCCGTAACAAGTTCTTCGAAGGAAATTAAGATTTTTAACAAATCTTCCCCCATCTCTTTTTCGTAATATTTTGTAAAGTCGAATGAGTGCTTTTCTCCGATAAAGTCGCATCTTCCAAAACTTTTTGTAAGAACCTTTAAGCCAGTTTCCAAGTCTGCATCTTTGGATATTGTGATTGCGCAAATTAGTTTATTTTTTTCAAAAGGAAATATTTCGCCCATAAATTATAGTAACAAATTTTAATCAAAAATTTAAGAGCTAACTCTTCTCTTTGATAATATTTAGTTTTTGGGAAATTGGCAAATTTTCAATTTGCCACCAGGCTTTCCGCTTAAATCTTTTTATTGCTTTTCCATTTTACAGTTTTGGCTATTGCCAAAACTTTTCTATTTTAAAACAATAAAAAGGATAACGCTTCAATCCTTATTTCATTTTGAAAAGTCTAAAAATTGAATTATATATTAATTCCTATTTATCAATAAAAGGGCTTGGATATTTTAAAGATAATTTATTTCCAACACTTGAAGATGTGTAATAGTTTTCTTTTTTCTTATCTTTGTTGTCAGAAATAAAAGTAGGAATATCATTTATTTTTGAGAGGTCAACACCTTGATAATTTTTATCACTTTCACAAATAATTAAAGCCTCAATATTTTGACCTTCTTTGTAAGTAATGTCCAAAGGTAAAGATTTAATTTCAGAATGTATATTTTCATTTCTGCCTGCAATTGAAAAAAATAATTGATATGGCAAATCTACAGTTTTAGTTTTTGTTTTAAGTCTTTCTTTTTCTAGTCCATTTTTATCAAAAGGACTATCAACATACTTTACTGTAACTTGAGAGCTGTTATCTCCATCTATCAAAAGTGTGTAACTTACTCTAATAAAACCACCAC
>PDWI01002609.1_pt1 | contig 26803 bp, 17 predicted proteins | sample 1430891 | NCBI WGS metagenome assembly PDWI01 (sample SAMN01162508, study PRJNA174530) | Oral metagenome, whole genome shotgun sequencing project. | biome: Marine environment; feature: Marine mammal; material: Swab sample of the gingival sulcus; isolation source: swab sample of gingival sulcus...
GTCCGTATAAGCAATGTCTTTGTCGCCAAAAGCGAGGTTAAGTCCTAAACGAAGTTCGTAACCGGGGTAAAAGACTTTCCCTGCAAAAACGCCAACCGTGAAGCCCATTTTGTAAGACGGCACATCAGCAAAGTATGGACGTCCCTCGGGACTTACAAAGCCAGCATTCTGTATTTGCAAGTCTTGTGTATTTAAGCCCAAGCTATAGCCCCAATAATAGGGTTTCAAGTCCATATAAGGCTGACGACGAACGCGCTCTTTCTGAGCAAAGAGCGTTCCGCCTACTAGAGTAAGTAGGCTAATCAGCAATAAATATCTTAGGACTTTGCGTGGCGTAAACATCAGACTTATTTTCTTTACTTATTCATATCCTTTAGCCAAGTCTCCAAGCTATCTCTCAGAATAGGCGAAGACTTGCGCACAAGCCAGCCTCGTCGCAAACTGAAACTAATCGGCAAAGTGAAATCTAACTCAGGGAATTTTTCTGAATAGTATTTGGCTTCCTCTGCAGAACAAAGCGTATAATCAATCTTAGCATCAAGCACCTTCAGGATAAGTTGCTCTGTCGTATAAAGCTCATCAAACTTAATATTTACAGGCTCTGAAATCTCTCTTGATAAATGCTCTACAAATAATTTCAATTCGCTAGACTTAGGCAAATAAACATCTTTATTAGCAAGTTCTAATTGAGTCTTAAGACTTAGAGAATCTGCACGTTGAACAAGGTAAATTGGTTCACAGTATTCTTCATTAAGAAAGGCAAATTTACTCGTATCAATTCTCAAAGTTAGCACAATTTTATCTGCAAGCAAATCCACATCTCCAGAAAGCAATTTATCAAGAGCAGCACTTCGGTCATTCTCCTGCTGGAGCGTAACGAGCAAGCCCTTGCTTGCTTTTAGATAATCAATAAGCTTATTTAGCTCTGTCTGCCCCTTGCTTCCTTCTCGAGCATAGGCACTGTAAGAAGTTAGTACTCTTAAGCTCCTGCTATCTAAGACCTCTTGATAATCTCGAGCACTTGCATCAACCTTCTGACGTTTAACTTCAGCCCCTATCAAAAAAATCAGAAGGAGCAATACAATCGCTCCCAGCAAAAGCCCAAATATATACTTGCTTTTCTTCATCATTTACTATCTATTTAAATCCACTGAGAGTCCAGCTTGCAGGTGCATCGGGTTGTATGGATAGAGATAGCTTGAGAGCCTATCATTATCATACAAAGCCTCTCCTAGATTAAACATTCTAGCATAGAAACGCACCCCCTTAAGCCTAAAATTAGCATAAGCATTAAGCAATGGAGCTTCTCCCCCAATTATTTTCTTCTCTTGAGGAATAAACTGCTGATTTGTTGGATTGTACATCGGCGCGTGATAAGCACTATGCCAATAGCCTTCCAGTCCAATCTGCACCTCCATTACCTTAGCAACGAGGAAATCAACATAAAAATCTGCCCTAGCAATAAGTAAAGGCAAAGGCACTGCTGTGCTGTTAGAGGACTGCTGATAAGCGGCTTCAACAGCCCAACCTAAAGCCCCAATCTTGTAATTATGTCCAAGACGAAGCATCGTAACCTGTATGATATCTGAAGCTTGCTGCGGTTTACCTGCCTGATTCCAGTAGATATAATTCTGCAAACTTGCCGAATGCACAGAAGCCCACGTTCCCCAAGAAGAAAGATTAACTTTAGCTGATAAATCCAAGCGACGAGAAAAATCAAAATCCTTATCCCACCAGCCATAAGTACCGTGCTGATGATTGAGGAAATAAGCAGGACGATAATTCTCAAAACGTCCCGTAGCCTTCAGCCCAAAATTCTTCTTCCATAGACTAAAGCGACTGCTGACATCACCATCAATAAGGAAAGCCCCTAAGTCTTTCCCCAAGACACCGACTTCTGCTTTCGCTCTGAAATTAAGCCCCTTACCGGAATAACGCGTTAATTCTCCCCCAACAAAAGTTGAGAAGTACTTATCCGTCTTCTTAAAATCTCTAGTTACAGAATCTGGGTTTGAGACAAAATAGTTCTCAGCTCTCACATAAGCCGAAAGTCCAAACTTAACCCAAGGGCGAAAGCCTTCAAGGAGCGAGAGGGCAAGCGTATTCTTAATAGTAACAAGCTCTGCCGTATCATTTGGCAAAACGAAGTAAGAAGTATTTCCTGCTTGATCTACACTTTTTTGATAGACATCAGGCTTACCAAAGACCTTGCCCCAGTCAGTAGACTTATCACGAGCGATAAAGCGTCGGCTTGCCTTGTTGTAGTAGAACTGATGCGCCACATTAGCTACTGGAATAAAGACCTTTTGCTCTTTCTCCTCTTCGCTTTCTGCCTTCTTCTTTAAGCCGAATTTTACTTTATCTTTCTTTGCCTTATCTTCCTCTATCTTTTTATAATAGCCAAAGTTATAACGATGACTTAAGAAAGCGTGCCCTGAGCGTATACGATTAAAGAGCGACTCGTTACTAATCTTTGTCTCCAAATCCTTGGAGCTCGTCTTAACACGTCCAGAGCCATATTTATCTGGGTGCATAAGCTGGTCAAAGCCTTTATCTGTCAAACCTCCATTCTCAGCCATCTTGTAGTAGTCATTCGCTACGTAAGCCCATAAGTCATAGCGATTAGAGCGATAACTACCAAAAAGCCTATAGCGGAAGTTCTTACTCTTATTCGCATTATAGAAACCTTTGGACTTTGTATTGTGTAGACTTCCTCCAAGGTTTATAGCCTTACCAAGGTTTAGCGACATTATGCCCTGCGAGACATCTTCCTCTGAAGCGTTGTCAAAGTTGGTATTATGATTGATGAAAGTAAAGGCAGTTTTCGTATCATAGAAAAGCGCCTTATCAGGTGTGTGTAAAAGGTCTTGATAAGCATTAAAGTAGACAAAGTCGTGAGGCTTAAAAGCTCTATCAAAGAAAACCTTACTCTGCCAAGGCGTATTGAAGTTCCCCATATAAGCTACTCCGAGAGACTTATGCTCCATAGTCATATAATGATGCGTCCCCAAAGTAATCGTATCCGCAAGGTTTACGCGCACTGGCAGGGATATATCCGAGAGGACATTATAGCCTTTAAGCTTATCCCCTCTTACGACACGTTCCTCGTCAGAGACACGTTTCTCCTGCTGTGCAAACTCATAGTTCTGAGCGCTCAGAGTATAGCCACAAAGGCTTAATAAGATAACTATATAATATAGTCTTAATTTCATTTTTATATTCTTTCTTTAATAACGCCTACCCCTAGGGCGATAGCTTCGCATACGTGGATAAAACGCATTTTTGATATGCTCTATTGTGTAGCTATTATCAGGTTTTAGCTCTATGCCAATAATATCGTAGCGGACTGACAGCTCTAATTTCTTGTACTGAACGTAAGCATTAGCGGCTCTAATCAAATGCTGTTGCTTCTTCGTATCAACCGCCTCCACAGCACGAGCATAGTCACGGGCTTGGCGGAGCTTAACCTCTACGATGAGTAATTCTCGCCCTTCTTGTGCAATGATATCAAGCTCTTTATGCCCCCAGCGCCAGTTACGCTCAAGGATAGAACAGCCTAAGCCCTCAAGATAGCGACAGGCTACTTCTTCGCCAAACCAACCTTTTTGAGCAGTAGCTCCCATAGACGTTTGCGTTCTTCTTTGCTGATGATGAAACTGTGCATATGACGCGTCAGCTTATCATCAAGAATTTTATCCATAGCAATTAAGATACCTGTCTCTTCCACTTCGCCAAACTCATAATTCACTGCCGTACCGAAAACCAACATATCTGGCGAAAGTGACATATAAGCATTAAAGAGTGGCGGAATGTTAATGCCTAGAGAGCGTACCTTCTTGCTCAGAGCTCGATAATTCTCTTTGAAATTCTTTGATGAGAAGAGCCTTGTAACCTCTTGCATATCAGGTTCGATAGGCAGAGACTGCATTGGCGTAACTAGCTCCTTATCATCGTGGAAGTGCATATCTAGGAAGTAAAGGATTAGATTACGCGCCTCACGATTGTAGTTTTTGTACATCGTTACCTTCCCGTAGAAATACTTCATTCTAGGGTTTAGCACCGACAAAGCGCCGATACCGTCCCAAAGATTATCCAAGGCAAACATTGACTTTGAGCCTTTGAGCGTAGATTGATAAGGCAAGGAGACGAAAGAACGTCCTAGCTCAATGGTATAAGGCAAGTAATCATTTAGAAACTCATCACTGAAGTTAAACATCTCAGCTGTAGCGAGGTGCGGACGACCATGCTTATCTAAACGAACATCAGAACCATAGATAAATCGATAGCCCCCCAAGATAGCCTCGTCTTCAGGATCCCAAACGATGAGTTGCGTGTAGCAGTCTTCGCCTTCATCAAACTCATCTATATCAACAGGTTTGCCAGTTCCCCCTCCGTGGAAGCTAAAGGCCTCCTCACGAAGACGTCCGACCTCCTGCATTGTATTGGGTGCATCTTCAGCTTTGAAGACATAAATCTCATTATCTCCTCTATTTGTCTTACGTAGAAAAAACTTCTCTGTAAGCTCTTGCATTATAACCTTTGGGTCAATAGGATCTATTATATGCGAACTCATTTCTTTAATTGTTTATACATACTACACCAATCAAAACAAAGATAAGACTAATTCGCTTGATTGCAAAACAGTTAAAGCCACAAATAAAAGCAAAAGAAACAAAGCTAATTTTAGGACAAAAAACTTTCCCATAAAAGTTTTTATTTTAGATAAAATGGGTGCATCAAAAAGAGAGAATAAATCACTAATTTACAGAAAGTTATAAACAGCATAAAATTCCCCTAAAAAGTTATTGGGAAAACTCAAAAAAGTTTAGCGGAAAAGTCCGCAGAGTTTATGGGAAAAGTTATTTTACTTTATGGGAAAACTTTTTCAAACGAGGGGAAGAAGCTTTAACATAGCTTCCAAATACACTTTTATCCTAAACAATAATCTATAGTTTAACTTATTAGAAAGTAATAAATTTCCCCTTCAAGATGAAGGGGAAATTTTTCTATCAGACAAACAATAAAAACCAAGGCTTGACCTACTTTGAAATAAATTGCTTAACTTGCAAATTATCTATTAAAACAAAAGAAAGAAAAGCAATCAAAGAAGGAAAAATGAAAGACTATCAATTTGAGATTTGCGCCAATTCGGTCGCAAGTTGCTTAGAGGCTCAAAAAGGAGGAGCAAACAGGGTTGAGCTATGTGCAGGAATACCCGAAGGCGGAACAACGCCCCCTTATGGCGATATGCTTATTGCTCGCAAATACTTGACTAAAACGAAACTACACGTGATTATCCGTCCTCGCAGTGGCGACTTCCTCTATTCGTCCCTAGAGATGGAAATAATGCTCAAAGATATTGAGCAAGCTAAGAAAATTGGCGCAGATGGCGTGGTTTTTGGTTGTCTCACGGCAGACGGAGACATTGATATGGAGAAGATGAAAGTGCTGATGGAAGCCTCTAAAGGTCTTTCAGTAACTTTCCACAGAGCTTTTGATGTTTGCCGAGATCCGATGAAAGCCTTAGAGGATATTATCGCCTTAGGCTGTGACAGAATACTCACTTCAGGACAGGAAGCCAAAGCAGAACTTGGCACAAGTCTTTTAGCCAAGCTGAACAAACAAGCAAATGGACGTATCACCTTACTTGCAGGCTGTGGTGTCAATGAAGAGAATATCAAGAAAATAGCAGAGGAAACGGGCATAAAGGAGTTTCATTTCTCAGCACGAACAGTGCAAACAAGTCAGATGAATTTCCGCAAGGAAGGCGTCCCAATGGGCGGAGTCGTTAAGATTGATGAGTTTGAAAACCCCATCACTTCTGCCGAGCGTGTAAGCGCAACAATTGAAGCATTAGCTTAAAATAAGCTACCAATAAAAGTCTTAAAGGCGATGTCTATTTCCGACATCGCCTTTAAGTTCTGAAAAACAATTAATAAATTTATCAAATACTGAGAAGTGTAATTTATTATAATTATATTTGTAAAGACAATATATTTTACAAACAACAATTAAATAAAACTACATTATGCAAAAAGCATTCAAATTTCTCACGCTATTTGTCAGCGTATTACTCAGTATAACGATTATTTCCTCTTGCAGCCCTCAAGACGAAGATCAGGTCATTGCAGTCATCAATAAGGAATTGGTTAACTTCCCCGCCGAAGAGACTACAAGAAGCGTTACCGTCAATACTAACATAGATGGTTGGCACGCCTACCCTGATGTAAATTGGTGTAGAGTTACGAATTCAGGCAATACAATTCAGATTTCTGTTGATGAAAACAAAGATTCTGATATGAGGACGGCAACCATTACTGTTGATTTCAAGAGAGTTACAAGGACTGTAACGATTAAGCAATTAGGTAAAGGGCTACAAATCCTAACTGATAAGCAAGAAATTCCTGTCGCAGCTAAGGGAGGCGACATAGAGCTTACCGTTACGTCAAACGTTGAAACGACATTCAAACTGCCATCTTGGATTAAAAAGCAGGACGAAGCTCGTGCCTTAATGACCGATAAGAAGTACCATTTCTCAGTACAAGCTAATAAAGAGGGTAAAATCAGAACTGGACAGATTATCATTCTACAGAAAGATGTCCCTGAAAGTGAGGCTATCAAGCAGTATGTTAGGGTTGAGCAGGGAGCTGATGGAGCGAACATTGCGCGAAGAAACGTTGAAATTTCGCCAGACATCAAGCTAAAGGTTGCATCTGCCACAGCAGACCAAGCTCAAAGTGGCGCTGAAATAGAGAAATCTTACGATGGCAATATGAGTACCAACTACCATTCGCCTTTTTATGACCAAACGAAGATGCCAGTAACACTGACTTATAATTTCGCAAAAGCAGAAAATGTTGACTACATAACTTACTATCCAAGACAAAGTGGAACAAACGGTAACTTCAAAGTCGTTGATATCTATGTTTCAAGATTTGGCACGATATTCAGAAAAATAATGACCAAAGACTTTGAAGGCTCATCTTATGCAACAACAATTAATTTTGATAATACCATTAAGGCAAAGAGCATTCGCTTTGTTGTTCGCTCTGGTGCTGGTTACGGCAACTCACAATTTGCAGCCTGCGCTGAAATGGAGTTTTATAGAAACAGTCCAGATAAATTTGATTACAAAACACTCTTCCAAGATGAGCTCTGTACAAAGCTTAAGCCAAGCATAACGATGAACGAGATAAACCAATGTAAAAATTCGTTCTTCAAAGACATTGCACTAAAGCTGTACAATGGAACTTATCAGAAAGAATTCCGCATAGCAGAGTTTAAGCTTCGTCTAGACCCAAGGGCTCAATCTAAAATAAATAAAACAAACCCTTACTCACTAAGAGATAATCCGACAGGTATAGAGATTAAAGCGAATGAAGACTTACTTGTATTCGTTGGCGATATGCACAGAATACCAAACGTTAAGCTCTGCGTGCAGAACCTTGACAAAGCAAATAAAGATGGTTTTGGAGGGAAAGAGTACAGTCTAACGAAGGGCTTAAATAAGATTAAAATAACAGAAAAAGGCTTGGTTTATCTCCTTTATATGACCAAAGATTGGAATAAGCTTAACACGACTCCTAAGCTAAAACTCCATTTTGCTACAGGAACAGTTAATGGTTATTATGACGCGCAGAACCCAAAGCACAAAGGCAGAGCAAAAGAATTACTTGCAGCAGCCAAGGGGCAATACTTTGATATTGTAGGAAAATATGCACACCTTACTTTCCCAACGGATCAATTCCGAGCACATACGAAAAGCATAGATAAACTTATTAAAGGCTATGACAAGCTCGTCAAGTCTGAAATGGAACTACTAGGTTTATACAAGTACAACAAAGTCTTCAAGAACCGTATGTACCTCAACGTGATGTACCAAGGACATATGCACGCCACTCACTATCACACAGCTTATAACAATACGCAGTCAAAAAATGTCCTAAATGAAAACAAGCTATTTAGTGGTGATTGTTGGGGTGCTGCTCACGAAATAGGACATATGAACCAAACTTATGGTCTTAAGTGGAAAGGAATGACCGAGGTTACCAACAATATTATGTCTGAATACATCACAGCATCGGTATTTGGAGGAAAATCTCGCATACAAGATGAGTCAATTACTTGGGGCAACAACCGCTATACAAAGGCGTTTAACACAATGCTTGTGCCTAAGACAGTACTTGCCAAGGCAGGAGACCCTTTCTGCCGTCTTGTTCCTTTCTGGCAACTACAACTTTACTTCGGAAATGTCTTGGGACGTACTCCAGAGCAACGTTCTGACAAGGGAGGTTTCTATCCTGATGTTTATGAGCATTACCGCAACTATAATAGCGTTAATGATATGGGTATACAACAGACAGAATTTGCCTACGTTGCCTCTAAAATTGCGGGCTACAACCTCATTCCATTCTTTGAAAAGTGGGGCTTCTTATCTCCGATTGATATGGTTATCAATGATTACGGACAAGCAAAGGTTAAAATTACACAAGCACGCATCAATGAAATCAAGCAAAAAGTCAATAGTTTAGGACTACCAAGTCTTAACATTCCCCTTGAATACATCACTGACAACAATGCTAAGTATTTCAAGAACCAACAGCACGTAGTCAAAGGTGCTAAGGCAAGATGGAGCGGATTAGACATATTTGTTGATAATTGGAAAAATGTTGTTGTCTACGAAGTTTGGAACAAGCCTTATAATTCTGCTGGAGCAAAACTCGTTTATGCAGGAGATGGATTTGAACATAATGGCAATCCTACAAGAGCTAAACTTGCTGTAGTAAGGCAATATATTGGAGAGAATACTCCTGCTTATCTCTATGCCGTTGATATAAACAACCAACGCATTTCTATTCCTTTCAAATAAGGTAATAGTATAAAAAGTAATCGGCAGTAGGGCTTTCCCTACTGCCGATTACTTTTTTTATTAACTTGTAAGTTACAGTCCTGCGACGGTTGTCTTAATTTGTTCGCCTAACCCAATCGTATAACCTTGTGAGACGAAGACCACACGATTGAAAGTATCAGCAATAATGAAGATAGGCAGAAGCTCCTTGTGCTTAAGCTTCATATTCTTACGGATTTGCTCCTCTATACCATTGCTGTCAATACCATAGATAATTGTATTTGGCAAATCGCCATAAGCCTTAGCATCAAACTTCTCAGCTTCCTCTTCATTAGGGAAAAGCATTACCATCTTTCTACCCCACTTCTCTAAGTCTGCTTTCAGAAGCGCAATATCTCTTAGAGCGTGGTTCGTAGGTTCTTGCTTCGTATCCAAGATACCAATCACATAATAGCCACGACCACAAGCCGAAAGTAGGCTACGGCGACAGCTCCCGTCAGCTAAGTTGCAAGTATTCCCCAAATCAGTAAAGAGGCTTTCTGCATTGAACGAACCAATAACTTGCACTTTGTCTTTGCTCTCACGCATTACTAGTTTCGTTGTCGTTTCTTTAGCGTTCTCCACTTGGAAAGTAGAAAGATTTGCCAAAACGCCGCCACTTGCTAGACGAGTCCCTGTCGTTAAGACGTAATGTCCAACTGGAAGCTCTGCACCATTCTTAAGTAAGTTCTCCCAAGTCGTCGTACCGTAGTCAAAGTTCATCAATTGCAAACGTCCGTTTTCTAGTTTAGAAATCGTAAAGTGATTGTAATACTTTGGATTATCGTTAATTGGCGTTGGCGTGAATCTTGCCTTAATCAAGCCCGAAGCGACCTCACTTGTTTCAACTTCCTCAAAGAACAACCAATGAACCTTACCATCTGCATAATACTGAACCTCATTCGTCATCGGGTCTAACCAAGCAGGGATGCCTACAGAACGAGCCACAGCAACGAAGAATATTTTACGAGAAGGCTTATCCGTTACTCTTGACTTCCATACTCCTTTAGGCGAAATATAAATGCCCCTTCCGTTAATATCCTCGTTAAGTGTCAAGCTATCTAAGCAGAATTTGATAAGCTTGTTTGGCTCATTCTTAAACGCTTCTACTTGCTCCTTAGTCAATCCCTTTTGGAAAAATTCCTTATATGGCGTTAGTTCCTCTCGATAAATTCGTGTTGCAATCAAACCATCATCAAGGTGAGGCAAACCAAGCTCTCGGATAGCAGCTAGATATTCTGCTTGCAAAACATTTAGCTTAGCATCACGAAGATCTTTTTTCGTTAAGCCCTCTAAGAAAGTTATTGCAAAGCTATCACAGATACCTCCGTTATTCTTTGCCAAAAAGTCTTTGATTACTTGATGATTACCACGTGAAGCAAGTAGGAAATTTTCTGCTTTTACTTTATTGTCCTCCCCAAGGTCTAAGTCTTTTACAAAAGTCTTTGCTTGCTCCTCCGTCATAAAGGTTGAGACGTAAGCGTTACGAATAGAGTCCTCTTGGGCAAGACGTCGATTGTTTTCTTCACGTGCTTCCTTGCTTACTTCAGGCATATTTGCTGATTCGCTCGGAGGAGTAACGTCTAATTCAAGGTCAAAAGTAGAATTATCGTCCTTGTCAAGCGTAATACTTAACTCCTTATCCTTTGCAAATGAGAGCTTTTGGAAGCCGAACTTTCCGTCTTTTGATGCCCAAACTAAGACATCACCTCGCCCTGCAGTCAGCGAACAGAAGCCGTCTTTATCTGTCCTCTTCATTGCAATGCTGTAGAACTCAGCATAATTATACAACTTAAACTCAACCAAAGCTCCTGCAACAGGCTTACCTGCTTGGTCAAGCACACGCACCTTTGCCGTCGCAGTTGGCGCATAATTCTCAATTACATTAATTTCTGTATAGGTAGGCGTTTGCGACATCACCTCTTCCTTGCCATTATAACGACCGAAGACCTTCGTGTGCATCAGCATTCCACGGCTAGCAGGAGCATTAAACCAAGCAAGGTTCAGCACAGGTTCTGGTTCACAAGCACCCAAGAAATACCATTTGCCGTCAGCCCAAGCTTCTACCCAAGCGTGGTTGTCGTCCGTATGCGCCCAACGAGGCGTATACACTTGTCGTGCAGGAATGCCAACTGAACGCAAGGCAGCCACAAGAAGCGTAGACTCTTCGCCACAACGTCCATAAGCAGTCTTCACTGTAGCTAGCGGAGAAGAAGTACGCGCGTCCGAAGGCGTGTAAATAGCTTTCTCGTGACACCAGTGGTTAACCTCTAGGACAGCGTCCTTCATCGAGAGCTTCTTTACGCGGTCTTTCAGCTCTGTATAGAAAACTATTCTCGCACTATCCAAATGCTCATTATTCACACGAACAGGCAAAATGAAATGGCGGTAAAACAATTCAGGGACATCTTTCCCCCAAGGCATCTCTGACTTTGCGTCTTCCGAAGTACGGATATTTTTGAGATAAAAGTCTGCCGTCTGATCAGTAATGTCCGCCATTGGCATATAAGCGTAGAGGAACTTCATCGCCTCACGCTCGTAATCCGTCATCTCAAGCGTATCAATAGCCTTGAACAAGTCGCCGTGTGGCAGTTGCTTAACCTTAGTTTGATAATCTTTTTCCACTTGCTGAGCGAAGTCTTTATCTGAGATAAAAGTCTCTCCACAGCTTGCCAAAAGCAAGCTTATCAGCATAGTAATTAGTAGTTTTGCTTTATTCATATTAAATACTTTATTTATAAATTAATCTCTGACTTAAATTCCAAACTTTATTCCAAATATAAATTCTAACCTGATCAATCAATACACAGAGCATAAACAGCACAATCATAAATATAATCGTATAGAGCATAAAGGCTGGAAATTCTGTATGATGATGTAACCATCTCAGAAAATTTTTAAAATAGAAATCATAGACATCATCATTCCGATGAATCAAATATACACTAAAAGCTGAAGCTGATATCCAATTAATTAATTTACTCTGCAAGCTAATTTTAGAAAAAAAGATAAACAGCATTATAGCATATAAAATTGTTAGAGGAGATAAATAAGCTATCCAACGAGTGCGAATAGAATTATCAAAATTAAAGTCTGTTTTGCTACAAAAAACATAGAGTGTAACTATTAGAGCAGAAAAACAAGCAATGCTAAATGCGATACCTAAATAAGTATATTTACTTAGGCTAAGCTTATCTTCATCTTTGAGACGTCTCAAATAATCCCCCAAACAATACAACCCAAGAAAAGCTAAGACTGAACTACCTCTGTTAAAACCCAAATATGGATTATCAAATAGCCAAGCAAAAAGAAATGCGAATAAATAGAATACGATAAGGTAGTTACGCAATACTTTTATATTAATTGAAGATAGCCATTTATTAACGACTGGAGACAATAGCATTAGTCCAAAGTAAGCTGCAACAAACCAGTTACCACTAGTCCCATTGATAGGCAAACAAGTCTTAATAAAAGAAATAATCCTCCCTCCTCCATTCAACAAAACAAATAATAAATGAATTGTGAAGAGATAAAATACAACTTGAAAAGTAAATGAGGATACGGATTTAACACTTAGTCTGATACCAAAGTAACCTGATATCAAAACAAATAGATGAATAGAACCTAAACTTAGAGCTGAAGCTAAATTAAAACCGAATGATGATACAGGACAAGTCGAAATCTCGTCAAAATTAGGGTAATGAAATGTCGCAACAACATGAACAAGAATTACAAGTAACATCGCGACAATGCGCAATAATTCAAAGTTACTTTCCCTCATTCTAACTCTATTTGCCATACTCTGTTATTGTAGTTCTACTTTGATGACTTGAATGGAGCTGTCAGAGAAAAGGTCTGAAGGGATTGTGAAAACAGCTTCATATTCCTCTCCACGTTCTAAGATTAACTTATCCGTATAAACAGGGATTTCTTGCCCAGTTTCTAAAACAAAAGCTTTCTTTGCATCGATATTAAGAGCAAAAAGTTCTATAGGCTTCGTTAAGAAAACGTAAGCATAATGCTTACTATTGGTAGTTTTCTGAGAAACGTACACACCTTCTGGACATTCTATATCAAGAGGTTTAGCTCCATAAACGGCTTCTCCGTTGGCAAGTAGCCAAGCTCCCATCTCACGGAGACGACGAACGGCAGGCGTTGGGAAAGAGCCATCTGCCTTGGGACCTATATTTAATAAGTAATTGCCCCCTTTAGATGTGTTATTGACGAGGTAGCGAAGCATTTCATCAGCCGACTTCCAATTATAATCTTTAGCGTGATAGCCCCACGAATGTTGCATTGTAGCAGGCGTTTGCCAAGGTTTACTGATAATTTCCTCGGGATAAGCATTGTCAAACATCTCCAAGAAATCAATATTCTCTCCGGGGTTAGTGAAGCAGATACGCCCATTAATCAAGCACTTATCACTATTAGCACGGATAAGCGCAATCAGTTCATCACGACGTTTCTCCGTGATATGCGTCTCTTCATTCCACGTATCAAACCAAAGCAAGTCAGGGTCGTACTGTACGAGTAGCTCCTTAACCTGTGGCAAAGCTTTCTTTTGCCAATACTTCTCAAAGTCCTTATCTTTGACTTTTGGTTTCCAATGAGGCAAAGCACCGCCCTTATAAGTCCAATCCTGCCAATGCGAATAGTAGAAACCATACTTCATATCGTATTTCTTACACGCCTTAACCAAGGCGTCAATCACATCACGCTTATAAGGCGTATTCATCACATCAAAGTCCGAAACCTTTGAATCCCAAAGCGCAAAACCATCGTGATGCTTAGAAGTCAGAACAATATAACGCATACCTGCATTCTTAGCCTCTCTCACCCACGCTTCGGCATTGTATTTAATGGGGTTAAACGACTTTACTAAGGCTTTATATTCCTTCATCGGCACTTCAAGGCGAGGCTGTATCCACTCAGCATACCAGCTCTTTCCGTGACGAAGCGTTGTGTCAGGGAGTGAGCGACCTTTGTACGAACCTTCAAGCATAGAGTACAAGCCCCAGTGAAGGAACATACCGAACTTTGCCTCCCTAAACCAATCGGCTTTTTCCTTCGGCAAGGAAAGGCTACGACAGCCCTCTGCTAACTGCCCTTTTTTCTGAGCAAAAGCCGTCGTCAGCCCGAGGCTCAGGAGCAAAATATAAATGAGTTTTTTCTGCATATAAACTAAAATACTTAATGTCATTATTTTAAGAAATACTAAGCTTTTTCAAAGATAACTATTTCTATCAAAATAGAAGCCTATCCACCAAAATGCATAAAATAAAGCTTGCCCTCCGCACAAGGCAAAGGGCGAGCTTTTTAAGCATTAAATATTAAATTACAAAAGCATTTTACGGACGGACGAAAGGGCGTACGGCGAAGCCGTTAGGACTGAGGTCGCGGGTCACGTGCACGTGGCTACTGTAGACGTTCAGGCTATACGCGTGGGTCGAAACGTAAGACGTAACCGACCAGTAGCAGCCGTAACTACCGAGGCTAGAGACCGTAGCGGCAATATTGTTACTACAGTAACCGTAAGTAGGGAAGGTACGGATAGAGCAAGGGTTAGAAGTGAAGAACTCTGCCTTAGCAATCTTAGTAACATCCAAGAGTGCATTAGGTTTACCCTTTAGTGGTACACACTTAACAACCATATACTTCTTACTTGCTTCGCCTTCATAAGAATAACGCCATGCTGAAACCCACTTGCTCTCCTTAAAGCGAACAGCATAAGTAACATACAAATTGCCCTCTTTCTTGGTAATCCACTCGGACTTATAAGTAGTTTGAGAATCACTACCAACCTGAACATTTTCGTTATAAGAACGTTTATTCACAGAACCTTTAAAGTAAACATAATCCTTATTAATACTAGTATAATAAGGAACAATAGATTCCCACTGAGCCTTTGTTGGCAAGTAGTACTTATCCTTCAACCAAGGCTTGTTAAAGAGTGCCTTAGCCTCATTCCAATTGTAGTAACCAACTTCGGAGTTCTCCATATACTCAATAACGTTCTGCGTTGGCAAGTCGTGGTTCTTAACGAAAGCATCACCAGTCTTATTAATAGCTGGAGCTTCAGCTACGAAGTCTAGTGGCGTCTTAAAGCCGAGAGAGACAGAACCTGGATAAGAACTAGTACCACCAGTATTAGGGTCGTGAGGCAAGAAACCACCGCCACCGTTCCAGTCTTCTGCTCCGCTATTGAAGTCAAAGTTTGCCTTAGTAATTGGCAATAGAGCGTGATAAGCGTAGCCGTCATCAAACTGCTTAGTACCTGCTACGAGCTTAGAGCTTGGGGCTGAAATCTTAAAGACCTTGGTCGTGAAGACTTTATTGGCAGTGTTCTTAAAGCGAACTTGAACTTCAAAAGACTTACCAACCTTATCTTGACGTTGGAAGCCCCAAACGTAGAAGCAAGGGTTCTTCGTCTCTGTCTTGCTAATGGCATAACCTGCAGTATTACCACTATAAACAGGGAAAGCGTATTCACCCGTAGTGTGCTGGTCAGTTGGTTGCTCTGGGTGGAAGACTGCCTTACCTTCAGCACTCCAGTCAAAGTAACCTGCATAGTCAAAGATGCTCTCCAATGGCTTAACCACAATATGCGTAACCGTGATGTCTTCGCCAAGCTCGTTCTTGACACATAGACCGACGAAAGAACCACGAGGAGCAAGCTTTTCGCGTTCTGTAACAGAAGTAGTAGGCAATAGCTTCTCAAATGGAACAACGTCAGACATTATAGGAACGTGACGATCTTTCTGTACGCGAACGTCTTCTGTCAAACCTTCGATACGAGCATTAGGGTCAGTATCACACTCATAAACCTTACCATTATCTGTGAAAGAGCCATTGAAGTACTGACGTGTCTGCGTTGCTTCTGTCTTACCCTCTACACCGTCTAGACACATAAAGGCGAAGTTCTTCGTCTCGTTCTGAAGGTTAACAGGGAACTGGCAATACATCTGTATCTCAGCCTGATTGATTGAAACGCCTGCTGCACCATTCTTTAGCACAACAAGGTTCTCGGTAAGTGTTGAAGGGCTAGCAGGGTCTTGATTATCAGACTTTGAGCAGTTGAAACCGTAAGGCTTATTAGCACTGCCATAAAGCACTCCCCAACGAGCGTTAAGCTTCTTTTCTGCTCCGACCACAAGTCCGTTCATTCGCTCACCGAAATAAGTGTGTAGCAAAGACATTGTCGTAACCTGAGGCGCCGAAGTAGTACCGTTGAAGTTGATGTCTGCACGAAGCTCATCATCCGAGATGCCATCGTCTGCCGTTGGCAAGCCCAAGAGCTCAATACGTCCTAAGTCTGCTGAAAGGTTCATCAGAACAGTAGGAACTTTTTCTTCTACAACGTCAGGAGCATCATTATGCTCAACGACGTCTTGAGGCTTGTCCGCAGGACGTGGTTCGTCCTGCTTATTACAAGCGAAGAGGGCTAAGCCCAAAAATCCCATAACAATGGGACGAAATAACTTTTTCATTTCCTTTTCTTTTTTGAATTAATAAATTAAATTGTAAATCTCTTTGATAATTACTTATATTGTAAGAGTAACAACAGCTATTAAAATGAGCTAGTACTCTTCTTCTAGTTCGAGGAAATCATCATCCTCACCATTCCAATCGCCAATATCTCCATCCATAGAAAAGGTTTTCAACAGGCGACAAGGAGCTCCTAAACGCACAATAAGAGCACGTGGAACAATATAAGTTAAGCGTTCTAATTCTTTTCCTGCCATAAGCATATACATATTAGTTAATTTAGTATTCCTTTGAGTCTAAACTCAATACCTTACCCTACAAATGTAAAAAAAAAACAATGTGAGCCAAATCTTGTTAAGTTTGGCTCACATTGCGCTACGCGATGAAAAGCTTGGATAGCACTTTACCAATAAGGAAAAATATCAAAAATCTTCTATCAAAAAAGTTTTCCCATAAAGTCAAATGACTTTTCCCATAAACTTTTTTGACTTTAGCGCTAAACTTCTGAAAGTTTTCCGCTAAACTTTTTTAGGCTTCTTGAAGGCGAACATATACAACTAAGAATAAGCCATTTACAAAACACAGATTAAAACATATTCTGCACCATATTTTAAGCTAAAAAAAGGCGCTCTGAAAATTAAAGCTTCAACAAGGGGCTAAAGCAATAAATTATTCTGAGTAAAAGGGCTAAAGTTCAGTTTTCTTTCTTATTTTTGTAATAATGCGTAGAAATTAAGAAAGATATAAAACAGATGAATATAGCTATCGTAGGAGCAAGCGGTGCAGTAGGGCACGAATTTCTCAATATCCTTGCCGAACGCCCCTTCAAATTCAAGGAATTAAAACTATTTGCCTCGGCTCGTTCTGCAGGGAAAGAAGTCCAATTCAAAGGAAAAACATATAGAATACAAGAGCTTAGACAGGGCGATGACTTCAAAGATATTGACATCGCTTTCGTTTCGGCAGGTGCAAGTATCTCGAAAGAGTTCGCAGAGACGATTACGAAGCACGGCACAATAATGATTGACAATTCAAGTGCTTTCCGTATGGATAAAGACATTCCTCTTGTGGTGCCAGAGGTTAATGGAGCAGATGCCTTTGACTGCCCTAGGCGCATCATTGCGAACCCTAACTGTACGACTATTCAAATGGTTGTGGCACTGAATCCTATTCATAAGCTATCGCCGATTAAACGAGTACGTGTGGCGACCTACCAAGCAGCGAGCGGAGCAGGCGCGCGAGGAATGGAAGAGCTGGACAAACAGATTAAAGCCATTGCCCAAAATGAAGAACCTAAGGTAGAAAAATTCGCTTATCAGCTGGCGTATAACCTCATTCCTCAGATAGATGTCTTTATGGATAATGACTACACAAAGGAAGAGATGAAGATGTATCACGAAACGCAGAAGATTATGCACAGCGACATCTCTGTGAGTGCAACCTGCGTACGTGTGCCAGTAAGCCGAGCACACAGCGAAGCTATTTGGCTTGAGACATCGGAGCGCCTTGAACTGGACAAGGTACGCGAGGCCTTCCGCGATGCGATGGGCTTGGTCTTGCAGGACGAACCTGAGAACCTAACCTATCCAATGCCACTCTTCATTGCGGAGAAAAACCCTGTCTACGTTGGACGTTTGCGCCGAGATATTGCTGACGACAAAGGGCTTAGCTTTTGGTGCGTAGGCGATCAAATCCGCAAAGGAGCAGCGCTTAATGCAGTGCAAATCGCAGAATACCTTATCCGCGAAGGCTTTTTCAAAAAATAAATTAGTGTAGCGTCTTAGACAATAAAAGCGTAAAAGAAATGCAAGTACTTCATTCTATTCAAGAGGTTAAAGACTTCGTTCAGGCTCAGAGAGCGGAGCAAAAGACAATTGGTTTCGTACCAACGATGGGCGCTCTGCACGCAGGGCATATCAGTTTGGTTGAGCAGGCAGTAAAGCATTGCGACATTTGCGTCGTAAGCGTCTTCGTTAATCCAACGCAGTTCAATGACCCCAAAGACCTAGAGACTTATCCACGTACATTAGAAGCTGACTGCAAGCTCCTAGAAAAAGCAGGAGTAAAAGCTGTTTTCTCTCCTTCGGTAGAGGAGATTTATCCAGAGGAAGATACACGAACATTTGAGGTCGGCACTGTGGCTGAAGTGATGGAAGGAGCGCATCGCCCTGGACACTTCCAAGGCGTAATGCAGGTCGTAAGTAAACTTTTTGACATTGTAGAGCCTGACAAAGCCTTTTTTGGAGAGAAAGACTTCCAACAGATTGCCGTGATTAAGGCAATGCAGAAGTTACTCAAATCTGACATTGAGATTGTTCCCTGCCCTATTGTGCGCGAAGAGAGCGGCTTAGCCCTCAGCAGTCGTAACCAAAGGCTGAGCCAAGAAGAGCAAGAGATTGCATCGAATATCTACCGTATACTAAAGGCTAGTCAAGAGCTTGTAGCGAGCAAAAGCCCTAAAGAAGTTATTCAATGGGTTACTGCAGAACTGAATAAGATTGAACCCTTGGAAGTTGAATACTTCGAAATTGTAGATGCCGAGAGCTTAATAAGCATTGAGGATTGGTCAGATGCAAAAGAAATACGAGGCTGTATCACAGTTTATTGTGGTGCCGTTAGACTAATTGACAACATTGATTACCCAACAAAAAATTAAATAAAATATAATACCGAATGCAAAAGCATCTAAGACATCAGCTAAAAAGAGGATTTATTTACGCACTTAGCTTACTGATATTAGTAAGCTGTGGCACAAAAAAACACAAAGCAAAAAGAGTAAATACAGAGCCTATAGCTCAAATAGAATTCCCAGCTAAAGGACATTGGCAAGTACCAAAGAGCGATAGCCTCCGCGGAGAGATGCGCGCCGTTTGGCTGACGCTTGCCTACGCTCTTGACTGGCCAAAGGTAAAAGCAGATAATTATATCGGTATCAGAAGGCAGAAAGCCGAACTAAATCGTCTACTTGACCAGCTTAAGAGTGATAACTACAATACGGTTTTCTTCCAAGCACGCCTGTCAGGGAGTGCCTGTTACCTTGGCTCTAAAGAACCAATGGCGCGTATATTCACGTCCAATGGCAAGAAGCCAAAGTACGACCCTTTAGCTTATGCTGTGAAGGCTTGTCACGAAAGAGGTTTACAAATCCACGCGTGGATTGTAACCTATCCAATTAGTCTGAGTCGTAAAAGTAAGCACATTGTTAAGCAAAAATATCCTAGCTGGATTATTCACCACAAACGTTCAAATACCCTAAACCCAGGAGAGCCACGCGTTAGAACTTATATTGCAAACATTGCGCAAGATATTGCCAAGCGTTACGACGTTGATGGTCTACATTTTGACTACTTTCGTTATCCTCGAGGAGCAGAGAGCTTCAAAGATGATAAAACTTATAAGAAGTATGCCCCTGAAGGAATGAGCCGTGAAGCTTGGCGAAGAGACAACCTCTGCAAACAGCTTAAAGAAATCAATCAAAAAGTAAGACGTTACAAACCAAATATACAGATAAGCGTTGCGCCACTTGGGAAACTGAGAGCACTTCCTTCCATCAAGCGAGAGTACCGCTGGACTGCCTATGAGACGGTACACCAAGACGTAGAGCGCTGGGCAAGAGAAGGATTAGTGGATTTCGTTGCTCCGATGATGTACTACAAAGACAAGCTCTATGAGCCTTTCCTCATTGACTGGCAGGAGCGCGTCGGAAAGTACATTCCTGTAATAGCAGGGCTTGCTCCTTATCGAATGAACGACATCGGTTGGAGTCCTGACACGATTAAAGAACAAATTGACATCGCTCGTAAGCACAAAGCTGGCGGAGTAGTTTTCTTCCGTGCAGAACATATCAGCTCTCGCAATGAAGTAATGAAACAAAAGATTAAGCAAAGCTTCATCAAGCCAGCCCTTCTGCCTCAGCTTCAAGGCGTCAAACATACTCCAAAGCATCCTAGTCATCTACAAACACAAGTGTTTGCAGACAAGTCTATCAAGCTAAGGTGGCACTACCCTAGCCCAAAGTCCAACGAGGTTTACTTCCGCGTTTGGGGAACGATTTACCAAGACAACGGCAAAAAACAGTCTTTTCTCCTTGCAGATAAGGTAACAGAAAATGAATGTGTCTTTAGACTAAAGCAAGGCTTCAAAGGTAATTGCCTAGAGCTAGGCGTAGAAGCCGTGAACAGTATCTGGCGAGCGAGCAATCCTTGCCAAAAAAGTCTTGAGTTTAATCTCAATGAGTTTAGAGAACAGACAGCAAAAAAGACGAATGAGCAGCCAAGGTATTAATCTATATATACATATACCTTTCTGCGCACAACGCTGTATCTATTGCGACTTCTTCACGCAAACGAATCAAAGTCAGCGTGAAGATTTTATCCAAGCCCTCTGCCAAGAGATTGAAAGCCGACGTGACGAATTAAAGACACGTCAGGTTGCAAACATCTATTTTGGGGGGGGAACGCCTTCCTTACTTACGATAGAAGAACTCAAACGTATCTTTGAAGTCATTGAGCACCATTATGATATTCAAGAAGGAGCAGAGATAACTATTGAATGCAATCCTGATGACATCAATGAAGCATACGTTCAAGGGCTGAAAAGCCTTCCCTTTAATCGTGTGAGTATGGGCGTTCAGAGCTTCAAAGATGAGGACTTAAAATTCCTCAATCGTCGGCACTCGTCAGAGGAAGTATTCAAAGCTGTTGAATTGCTCAAAGAAGCAGGTATCACAAATCTTAGCTTAGACCTTATCTACGGTTTGCCAAGTCAAAGCCTTAAGGAATGGACATACAACATCAAAAGTATCCTAAGCCTTGACATAGCACATATCTCAGCTTACCATTTGATTTACGAAGAAGGGACAGTGCTGATGAAGCGTCTTCAAGAAGGCAAAGTGAAAGAAGTCAGCGAAGAAGCAAGTCTTGCATTCTTTCAAGTACTAATCCAATCCCTCAAAGAAGCTGGTTATGAGCATTACGAGGTGTCAAACTTTGCTAAAAATGAGGCTTATGCTAAGCTAAATACAGGCTATTGGCAAGGAATGCCTTACCTTGGTTTTGGGCCTTCGGCACATAGTTATGACGGTAAAAAGAGAAGTTATAACATCGCTTCAATCAAGAAATACAATGAAGCAAATCTCTCAGGCAGAAGAGCTTTTGAAGAGGAAGAGCTTAGCCTAGAAGAACAAGAGCACGAATATATAATGACGCGTCTAAGAACAATGTGGGGCATCAACTTGGAAGAGATGGAAAGCCTTTTCGGAGCTGAGCGTAAAGAGCAAGTGCTTCGACTGTCTGAGCCTTATCTTCAGAGCGGAAAATTACTCATAGAAGACACTCATCTTCGCCTCAGTGATGAGGGCGTCTTTGTCTCCGATGCTATTTTGGTTGACTTATTCTCTTAGATAGAGGAACTTATTAAATAGAAAAAGCTGGAGATAGACCTGTCTATCTCCAGCTTTCTTTTGCTTAAGTGATTGGGCTGGGATTCGAACCCAGGACCGATAGCTTAGAAGGCTATTGCTCTATCCAGCTGAGCTACCCAACCAATCCTTTGCTTTTGCTCTACAAAGATAATTAAAAAAATTATCTTAAACAAGCCTTTAAGCGAGCAATATTAACTATTAACCTTTGTGAAGAACTCCTCTGTAGTCGTTGTATTTTCTAAATACTTCTTGAGATTCTCCATTGCTTCTACAGGATTCATCTCCGATAGGAAGCGACGAACGTGCCACATACGCTTCTCAACACTATCGTCCTTAATCAGTAAGTCATCACGACGTGTGCTACTTGCGACAAGGTCAATAGCAGGATACATACGCTTATTAGCCAATCGTCTATCCAGTTGAAGCTCCATATTACCAGTCCCCTTAAACTCCTCAAAGATGACATCGTCCATTTTCGAACCAGTTTCTTGAAGGGCAGTTGCGAGAATAGTCAAGCTACCTCCGTGCTCAATGTTACGAGCTGCACCGAAGAAACGCTTAGGCTTCTGCAAGGCATTAGCATCAACACCACCTGAAAGCACCTTACCCGAAGCAGGTTGCACCGTATTATAAGCACGAGCCAAACGCGTAATAGAGTCCAAAAGAATGACAACATCTTGTCCGCCCTCTACCAGTCTTTTTGCTTTGCTCAGAACAATCTCAGCAATGCGCACGTGTCTATCAGCAGACTCGTCAAAAGTAGAAGCAATAACTTCTGCATCAACGCTCTTAGCCATATCCGTTACTTCCTCTGGACGTTCGTCAATCAGCAAGATAATCATATAAACTTCCTTATGATTAGCTGCAATCGTATTGGCGATATCCTTAAGCAACATCGTCTTACCGGTCTTTGGCTGCGCAACGATAAGTCCTCTCTGCCCTTTACCAATAGGCGTAAAGAGATCCATCACTCTCATCGCAGTCTTGTCGTAAACTTTAGGATTTGTGCTGGCATCAAGATTAAAACGCTCATCAGGGAAAATAGGCGTTAGATGCTCAAAAGGAATACGGTCACGGCTTGCCTCTAGGCTACAGCCATTGATGTCTTTAATTTTGTCAAAAGGGAAGTATTTTTCGTTATCCTTTGGAGGTTTAATCGTTCCCCTAACGCGGTCACCTGCACGCAAGCTCCACTTTTTAATTTGTTGAGGAGAAAGATAAACATCATCAGGTGATGAAAGGTAGTTATAATCCGCTGAGCGCAAGAAACCATAGCCATCAGGCATTACTTCTAGTACACCTTCTGCCTCCAACAAGCCTTCAAATGAATATAACTCTTCCATTTCTCGCTCTACATTTTTCTTAACAGGAGCTTTAGTTCTTTCTTCTTGTGGCGCAGCTTCTTTCTTCTCCTCTTTAGGCAGAATAACTTCTGACACCACATTATTTAGAACCGAAGTCTTGGCATTTTTATTTACAAAGCTCATCTTGCTAGGCACTTCTGGAGCTTCAGCAACTTTTGCTTTTGTTTTATTTTCAGGCTCTGCCTCTGCTTCTTTATTAAGTGAAGCTTGACGAGCCTCCGCTATTTCAATGGCTTTACGACGAGCTTCAGCCGCCTCTTCAACCTTACGGCGTGCCTCTAATTCCGCCTTACTCGGGCGTCCTCTTTTTCTTTTTGGTAATCCTTCTGGCAAAATTTCTGCCTGTTCTAAAGATGTTTTTTCTTTCGTCACTATAATATCGTATTTAGTATAACTCCCTCTTCATTGCCCCGCAACAGACCAAGCGCATAAGAACTAAATGAAAAACATTTAGACATAACTGATAATCAAAATGAACTTGGGGTGAACTTATTTTAACTGAAGTGGTACAATCAAAAGTAATAACATTAGTTTAATGGAAGCTAATTAGTATCCATCATTTTATAAACGAATATCTTTGAAATTTATTGTAATTAACTTTAAGATTAAACGCTTAGACGTTATCAGACACAAAAGTAATACAATTATTTGACATATACTAAATGATGAAAAAAAACTACCTTTGTAGAAAGAAAATTTGTTTTGAGAACAGCGTAAAATATGAATAAAGGAATAAATACGAAAGACAAAAATATCAATCTGCTAATGCTTGACACCTCAACCTCTGTTTGCAGTGTCGCCATTAGTTCAGGCAAAGAAATCATCAAAAGTCAACTACTTAAGCCGGAGAAAGCAGAGCACGCTGCAATACTTCCGCCCGTTGTAGATGAAATGCTTCAGGAGCTTAAAAAAAGAGAACTTAAGCTCAATGCTATTGTGATTAGTTCAGGACCAGGGAGCTACACAGGTTTACGCATTGGCTCATCACTTGCTAAAGGCTTAGCTCACGGCTTAAATATCCCACTCATTGCGATTTCAACGCTTGAAATGATGGCAAAAGGCTACCTCGAAGAGCGAGGAGTTTCGGCAGAGCAAAGCGCACTTCGCCTAATGCCGATGATTGATGCACGCCGAATGGAGGTCTATACTAACCTATATAATAGCCTAGGCTCTGCCCTCTCTTCCGAAGAAGCGATGGTACTAAGTGAAGAATCACTCCCCTACCAAGGGCTTGAGACAATGCAGTTACACCTCTTTGGTAACGGAGCAAAGAAGTGCCTTGGGCTTTGGGATAAGCTAATGACAGGAGGAAACATTATTATTGATGCCGACTTCTGTCCTAAGGCTATCGATATGCTAGAGCCTGCACTTGAAGCTTACCACAAAGAAGACTTTGCAGACTTAGCTTATTGGACGCCTAATTACCTCAAAAACTACGTTGCAAAAATCGCTAAAAACAAAGTTCTAGGCATCTAAAAAACTGCGCCTCTTGAGGTGGATATAAATTACTCATAAACAAATAATTAAAACATCTATTAGAAAAGTAAAAAAAACTTTCCCATAAACTTTTGAAAACTTAGCGGAAAACTCAAAAAAGTTTAGCGGAAAAGTCGTTTAAGTTTTCCGCTAAACTTTTCAAAGAGCAAAATAAATGGCGTGCGAAATACTTCGCACGCCATTATTATATTTATTGGATAAGTAGCTTAGTGCAAGGCTACTTTATGAACTTTAGTTTCTCCACCAAGATTGCACTTTAGGATATAAACCTCAGAGCCTGCTTGCTCAGGCAAAGTAAAAACAGCCTTATCAGTCTTCAAAACAACTTGCCCTTCTAGGTTATAAACAGTTGTTTCTGCTTGATAAGGCAGGTAAACAACATTAGCAACAAGCTTGATAGCTTCGTTTGGCTTAATCGTTGCAATAGCTTGAGTTCCTAGTTCCTTCATTGAACCTTTTAGGACATCGCCTGCTTCCGTTTCAAATGAAACAGTGTCATCATCAATCTTTGTTGCTTTGACTTCAGCACCATTCTTATCTGTGAACTTAACCTTAGCAATGCCTTTGTAGAGAATCTTACAGAGACCACCCTTGATTGCTTCAACCTTAAATGTCGTTAGTTTGCTCTTATCCCAAGCCATATCTACGACAAAGTTGCCTATAGCTTTCAGACCTGTTACAGAACCTTCGTCCCAAGCGTCTGGAAGAGCAGGCAATAGATTGATTGTTTCAAATTGACTTTGAAGCAACATTTCAGCCACACCTGCAGTAGCACCGAAGTTACCATCAATTTGGAATGGAGCGTGCGAGTCAAATAGGTTATAATAGATACCGCCCTTACTTTGATCTACACCATAAGAAGTAGAGTGCGTTAGCGCAGTCTTAATCAGCTTTCTTGCACGATTACCATTCAAAGCTCTTGCCCATAGATTAATTTTCCAACCCATTGACCAACCTGTTGATTTGTCTCCACGAACAATCATTGAGTTAATGATTGGTTGGAAGTATTCACTATCAGGACCGACTTGTGTCAGTGGATAAAGAGCCATTAAGTGAGACATATGACGGTGTCCACGATCATTAGATACCGTGATAGGAGAATATTTCCATTCTCTAAGTATAGTCTTACCTTCGTATTCCTCTGTGCGAAGACCTGTGTCAAGGTTTGCAAACTTATCTTTCAAGCCGTCTAGGTAATTTTGCGTTACGCCTGCTTCTGCAATGCCAAGAGTTTCAATACCCTTGATTGTATTATTGAACAAGTCCCAAATAAGTTGCTGAGCGTGTGCTACACCATCTTCATTAGGTCCGTGCTCAGGCGACCATTCGTTCGGTGCAACCCACTTGCCGTCTGTATCCTTCTTTAGGCGTTCTAACCAATAGTCAGAACAGCTAATCATAGCAGGAAGAGCAGTGTCCTTAAGATAAGTCTTATCCAATGTATAGCGATAGTGCTGATATAAGTGAGCAGCATACCACGCGTTAGCGATTACATAGTTTCTTGCGAAAGTAGAACCATTACCAAAGATATCGCTCTCCGTAAAGATTGTCCAACCCTTAGTTTGTCCTGTAAGCTTAGCATATTCTCTCCATTGAGGTTGCTTAGTCGCTTGATTGCTGATGAACTCAAGAAGAGGCAGGTGCATCTCTGACATATTTAGAGGCTCTGAAGGCCAGTAGTTCATCTGAATGTTGATATTCGTATGAACGTCTGAACCCCAAGCAGGAGAATTGTTGTTGTTCCAAATACCTTGGAGGTTGTTAGGAACAGCAATGCCACGAGATGACGAGATAAGCATATAGCGTCCATAGTTGAAATACAAGAGCTCAAGCATCAATTCCTTTGGCGTTGCTCTTGTTGGGCTATAAGATTCCTTATTGTAATCCTTAACTAATTGTTCTGTATCAACATCGTTGACAGCACCCTTTAGTTCAAGTTTAACTCTATCATAAATACCTTTGTAATCATCTACGTGAGCTGAAAGAAGGCTTGACCAATCCTTTGCAGAAATGTCATTAAGACGTTGCGTCATCTTAGGCTTAAGCTGGGCTTTGTCGTAAGTATAGTTCTCTGCAAGAGGTGCATAGTTTGTGCCTCCTACAAGGTAAACAGTGATTTCACTAGCATTTCTAACCGTAACACCTGTT
>PDWI01002610.1_pt1 | contig 26797 bp, 24 predicted proteins | sample 1430891 | NCBI WGS metagenome assembly PDWI01 (sample SAMN01162508, study PRJNA174530) | Oral metagenome, whole genome shotgun sequencing project. | biome: Marine environment; feature: Marine mammal; material: Swab sample of the gingival sulcus; isolation source: swab sample of gingival sulcus...
CGTGATTTCCAGCCCATGAGGTGCTTTTGTCGTTGATTATTATCGAACAAATTAATCGTGCTGCTGACGCCGCCATGGTGAATGACTTTAGAGATTTCCGGAAGATAGGAAATCTTCCAGTTCTGCTGCCAGATACGATAACACAGGTCCGAATCTTCACCGTAAAAATAATAGTCTTCGTCCATGCCACGACATTGTTCGAGCACATCTCGGCGCGCCATGAAACAAGCTCCTACGACAAAGTCTACCGGAAGAGGATTTTCAGCGTCCCGGAGGGCTGGATAATTTCCTGCCAGGCTGGTTTGCCAGTAAAAACGAGACAGGCAGAGCAGATAGAACACATTCAAGGCTGATGGAAAGCGAAAACAGGCGTCCTGAAAGCGGCCGTCAGGGTAAACCATATGACAGCCGACGCCTCCCTCATGAGGGGACGCATCGAGAAAATCCGCCAGTTCCTTCACGGAATTGCCGGTCAGAACCGTGTCTCCGTTGAGGTAAAACACGTATTTACCCTGTGCGATTTCCAGCCCTTGATTATTCGCAATCGCATACCGGTTATTCGTTGAATTCTCGATCATCTGAACCTGTGGAAAGCTCTTTTTTACCATCTGCTGACTTCCGTCGGTCGAGGCATTATCCACGACAATGGTTTCGAACTCGATATCGCAGGTGTGTTCGTAAATCGAGGTCAGGCATTCCAGTAAAAGCTGTCGGGAATTCAAATTGACAATGATAATCGAAACGTCCATAGATTATGCCTTCTCACTTTTTGATGAGGGAAGCGGGACTGTGTGCCATTTACGCCGAATGCAGGTTTGACATTCTTCTGGAATGTCCCGGCTAACCATTTTGGCTCGAAACTCCTGATAGAGCGAGTTGTTCCAGATCGTCACAAAGTCGTCCTCATGCAGATTTCCCATAATGCGATGCGAAGTACAACAGGGGCGAATATTGCCATGCACATCGACAAATAAAAACTCCCAGGGATCGCGGCATTCTTTGACGCGAACCATTTCTCCAGCGTCCATATGCTCTGGTTTGGTGTCTTGTGAAGGCTGTTGTGCTTGTCGGTCCCCATTAGATGAGTTCATACGATTCAGAAGACGTGCAAGCTTTGTTTTGAACAAGGATGCCCGGTCAAAGCTGCGCTGAAATTCACGATAGTTGCGATACATCTTTTCCCCAATACTTAATCGAACCGGCGTTATATGTATGCCTTCGAAGCCATGTTGTAGTCCGCCAAGGGGGACGGCCAATCGATGAGCAAGTCGATTGGCCTCATTGAGCGATGCTTCTGCCAATTCAGGATGCCCCACTAAAGTTTCACCGCTGATGCCGTATTCATAAATATTCATTACGGCCACACCGTGGGTCATATTCAGTTTGTCTGCCAACCGAACAAGTTTGGGGAGTTCCTGAATATTACTCTGCATGGCGCAATACATAATACTCAGAGTCGGTTGATCATCCCGGCCGGCCTGTTTTTTCAGCGTATTCAGCATCCGAATATTCTGCAAAACTTTTTCAAAATCAGCCCCTCGTCGGATTTCATTAAATAGTTCCGGCGTAGCAGCATCCAGGGAAAAGGCCAATTTATCCAATTTTAAATCAACCAGGCGTTCCGCGACTTCCCGATTAATCAGCGTTCCGTTGGTGGTCACATATACAGACAGGTCATATTGTTTCAATTCTGCCAGCATTTCGAAAAAATGGGGATAGAGAAAGGTTTCGCCATGCCCATACAGTGCCACCTGCTCGGCATGCGGGAATAATGGACGTAATTTGTCGAAGGACTCAAGCTTCATATCGGCAAAATCGTATTTATGAATCACATGTGCACATTGTTTGCAACGTAAATTACAACGGGTTGTTGTTTCGATCAGCAGATGTTTTGGAAATGGAAGCTGTTGCTGTGCCATAAAGAAATCTACCGCAAAAGTGCAATAACTTGAAAGCTACTATTTAAACTCCCTTTGGGCTGTTTGCGCCTTTGTGGTAAAATATGCTAATTCACAACGAATTAAGAAGATAAGGAATCCTATACACTCTTATTCAAATATTTCCCATATTCGCTGCAGTTTTAAATTTAAGTAATTATAAATAATCTTCTTTGAGTTTTTTGTACAAAAATTGTGTACATCTAGTGAGCATCCTAGTATTTGTGTTTATTTTTTCAATTGTTCAATAAATTTAAGGTATTTTTGTGTAATTTGTTCTATGCTGAAATGTGTCAGTACATAGTTGTGCCCGGCGCGCCCTATGCTTTCTCTTAGTTGAGGATTCTCGACAAGTTGCTTTAAATATTTATACCAGTCATCATCGTTGTAAGCAAAAAATCCGGTTTTGCCATGTTCAATCACTAGTTTGTCCGATTCAGTAGGTGTGCAGACAACCGGCAGTCCAGCAGCCATGTAGCTGATTATTTTGTTTGAAGGTTTGCGGCGTTGGATATCGTCCTCTTGAGGTTTAATCACAATTCCGATATCAGCCTGCGCCAGTTGCTGCTGCCAATCGCGAATATACCATTTGACATAGCGAATCATGCCCTCTTCCCTGTTCCTGCAGTTGGCATGATAGATCATTCTGACATTCTGTCCGCTATCTTCTCGGACTTTTTTGAGAAGCTCATGCAGGCGGAACATCCAGGGAGCATTGGCAAAATAGCCTTGCCAGATAATATCGACTGTGTTTTTTTGCGGATAGCCGGATGTTGCAAAATTGATCACCGGATGCTCGATCAACACCACATGCTTGTTAAACTCTTTGACATCCTCAATCTGCACTGGGCTGGAAGCAATAAGCCCATCTACCAGTTGCAAGAATTCAGGTTGATCATGATAACTGAGACTTTCGGGATCAGTGCAAAAGGGATTATCGACAATATCAAACAGGAATTTTGCGCCATTTTTGTGCATCTCCCGGATAATCGGGTAATATGCGGGATTAAATTCTTTGACTATCACCACCACATCGAACTGGCGCATTTCCTGGGGATGCAGAAAGATCCCGGCGGCATAATTCGTGCTCTGTTGATTGATAGCATCAACAATCGGATCGATGCGCGACTTTCTGACTCCGATAGTATACTCCGGTTCCACAATCGGACCAAAGCCGATTTTGATTTTTTGGGTTGTCCGGATTGTTGAACGTAAACGGTAATACCACCAGGGGAAAATTTTTTTTTGCACCAGACAGCTTTTAGGCAGGCGTTTTTCTTTGAGGCATAACAATGTTTCCTGAACTATCCATAATGGCGTCCAAGGGCGATATGTATTTTCCGACCAGGAAATCAACGGTTTGCGCATGTCAGTTTTTCTCCCCATAATAAACCCTCTTGAATCGAATCGGCAATGCCCTGGAACTTCCAGCGTCCATAACGTCCAATTTGATGAATGCCGTATTCTGCAAGCTTCCGAATAGCCTCTTTCTGCCATTTTGAGTTCGGATGCTGCCAGGTATAAGCCACATCAATCCAGGTAGGATCGAGCACTTCGATAGCAGCAATGAATTTCCACTCCTGCAATTCTTTGATTACGGCTTCAGCATAGGAGCTTTTTTCCTGTGCTGAAGGTTCTTGCCCGCCGGGATAGGCGCGTTCGACATAGATACTTACTCGATCCAAATTTTTGCGTGACGATAGAGGCAGAAACGAAGCATCCACATTGCTATAAAACCCAACTCGATGAAATCCGGAAACACTTGTCGGATGATACAACCAATGGTCGTTCGGGCATTGGCTTCCGCGTTTGGCCCCGATATTCAGAACCAGCACCGATGTGTAAGGAGCCGGATGAATATCTGCCAACACCAATGCTGAGAATTCCAGCATCTTGTTCAGCGGCAATGTAGAAATCAGGGATTGGTATTTTTGTTCGCTGCCATCGGCAAAGTATACGATCCGTTTGAAAATGTCAATTTTTACTACATTTTTTTGATAATAAATGTCACAAGACTCAGCCAGCGATTGGGCCAGATGAAACAAATCAGCGCGGGGGTAGGTGAATGTGGCATTATAACCAACTGGCGGCGCTGTTGTTGACGCCCCTTGTAATACAATATCACGATCTACCGGCGATTTATAAGCATCTTGCGGCGCAATTGACGGGTAAAGGCCGGTAGTGTAAAGTTCATGAAAAGGATAAAAGAATAAATTGCATAGTGTTGTTCCAAAACACTGGTGCAGCCACTCAGACATAGTATCAGGGGAATCTAAAGCAGATGCCTTGATTTCCCGTACCGCAGATTCAATAATCTTTTGAGGTAAGAAGCGCAGATTATTTTGTAAGGGATAAGGAACGTAGAGATTTTTTTCCCGGAAGTAGACCGATGAGACTCTCTGATACTGTTTCAGAGCTGTCAATCCTTCGATATATGCCAGAATTTCTGTATTTTTACCAAAAATCCAATGCCCGCCGCCTAGTTCAAAACGGTAGGCTTCCTGATCCTCAGGGGGGGTATGGGAACGGTTATTTTCTCCAGGGCGGATGTAGTATGAGGAACAGATCCCTCCAGGAATTCCCTTCGCTTCAAAGATTGGAAAACCTGATTTTATTCCAGCGGCTAAGCCGGTCATTCCTGCACCTAAAATAATAGAATCTTTTCTTGTTTTCATAAAGCTGTTCTATTTTGCAATTGATTAATATGCTTATAGACACAATTTAAAAGAGGCTGATAGGCTTTTTCAGGGGAAAGGTGTTTTTGAATATAAATTCGTGCCTCGTTTTCCATAGTTCTTCGTTGCTGTGGGTTGTTTAGAACTGTGAGCACTGTCCGAGCAAAATTTTCTGAAGTATCGGCAACAATAAGCGCCTTATCTTTGAGTTCCTTTACCCCTTGAACGCCAACTGAAGTAGCAACACAGGCACGACCATGAGATAACGCCTCTACCAGTTTAATTTTTAATCCACTTCCTGCTATCAGAGGAATAAGACAGACTTCCGCTGCCCCATATTCCGGGTCCAGTTGTTCAACCCGCCCTAATAATTTAACATTTGGGAAAGTATTTTTAATTTTAGAACAGACCGTTCCGCACACATGCAAAGTCGCTTGCGGCATTGTTGAATTGATTTGCGGCCAGACTTGCTCAAGAAACCAGCGCAGCCCATAGACATTATGCTCAATATCGCTGCCCACAAACAGACAGCGTCCTGGAATCTGTTCATTAGCTCTATGGGGGTGGTAGATTGCAGACATTGGAGCACAAAGTATTTCACTTCTGGGAGCCATGCTTTGCAAAACTTCAGCTTCCTCTTTTTGAATAGCTAATAAAATATCTGCGTATTGTAATAGATTCGACTCGTTCTCGCGATCCCACTCTGAATCCCTGGACTGCAAATTAGCATGTTTGAAATCTTGAGTTTTTTGCGATTCTATTTGGTGAGTTAGTATTGCTGTCAAGATACTTTTATCTTTAACAATCGCCGTATTGAAAATATTGCCTAAACAAGTATGATTGGCAATAAGCACATCAGACTGAAATTGCACGATTCTCTCAGAGATAAACGAAATTTCTTCTGTTGTGGCAGGGGAATCATGGGGATGAACTCCCGGAAGTGGTTTGCCTTGCAGATAATATATTGCTCTTCTGATATTATGAAGGAGGAAATCTGGCAATCGCCTGTACATTGGTTGGAACAGATCTGTTATATAGATTTGCCTATGTTTGGCGCTATCTGTGAGTTCCGCTAGCGGTGGCATAATCACAACATTGGCAATGTTTTGAACAGCTTGAGGAATATTTTGCGATTGAAACCAGGGATCGAGTACGTCGAGTTCCATGCGAAAGCCTGCGCCGTGAAGATAGCGTAAGAGTTCAAGTAAATAGCTGAAATGTCCGGCTTGATTCTCAATTGGGACATAGCGGCTGACAATTTGGGCTTTTAACGGCATCAGCATGATTCATGATCAAATTGTAAAATTCTACTTAAAGTTGAAAGATTTTCTTGCTGAAGTTTTTCAGCAAAACTATATGCCCGTTGACAAACGGCATACCTTAATTCAGAATTTGTCAAGAGTTTAATGATGCAATTGGCAAATTCTTCCGCAGTGGTTGCGGCAAAAAATGCACTCTGTTCTCCCTGTTCCAATCCTTCTGCTCCGACAGGTGTTGTTACCAGTGCTTTCCCGTAGCTCATAGCCTCAACATTTTTTATTTTTAATCCCGTTCCAAAAAGAATTGGACTGATCACTATATCAGCCTGTATGTAGATTGCTTTAGCATCTTGAAACCGGCCAAGTTTTGTTACGGCTGGATGCTCTTCAAAGACATTACAGATTGTTCCGGCTAAGAGCATACGCACATCCGCTTGTTGAGTATGAAGAAGCGGCCAGACCTGTTGCATAAACCAGCGCAGACCATGTAAATTCATCTGATTTGACGAGGCCAAAAATAGCAATGTCAGTGGAGTCCCTGTTTTCAGCGGTAATGCTTGAAGTTCTGCAAAATGACCGATAGTTTCCACCGCTTTTTCTGGCAAGAATTGCTGAAAAATTTGGTGTTCATGTTTTTGAATCGCAAAAATGACATCTGCCCGCCGCAATCCTCGTATTTCCTGGCGCTTAGTTGTATAATACCAGGAAGGCGTTTGATGATGAAGCTGAAACAGCTTACCTCTGTTGCTGAAAACATCGTGTGTGTCAATAATTTTCCTTGTTTTAGAATCAAACATCGTCAATGCTTTTGACATGAAGACATATTCTGCAATCACAACTTCAAAGCTGAATTGGCTTTGAAGTTTATTAATCACTGCTTCACAAGCAGGATCGTACCAATCGTCAACTGAATAGGGGAAGTTAATATTTTTTTCGAATATAAAGCCCAGGCGTCTGATGCACTTTCCCATAAGAGTGGCATGGAATGATGGAGAGCAGTTGAAAGATGTGCGATTGATCTCATATTGAAAAAGATGTAGGTGGTCGCCCCAGCAAGCCTGCATAGCTTCAACATCGCCATCTGCTTCCAGTGTAACATGCAACAGATGTACATCATGACCGAATCTCTGAATCTGGCGAACCATCTGGTAGATGCGTTCGCGGTGTCCGGCGTTACGCGGATGCGTTGGAATCGGTGAAATGACAAGAATTCGTTTATGCTCCATAGTTCGGATGTGCAATAAAGTAAAAATGTTGTCTGTTATAATATTGCTTGCAAAATTGCTCTTTCCGCAAAGGTTTTTGACAATGAAGGAAGGCTGGCAGTAATGAAATGTATAAATCGCATTCTTCACATAACAAGGTGTACACTTGTTCAGGAGTTGTCTGATAAAAGTCAGCGCCACCCATTCCGTGCTCAAAAACTATGTGCGGTCGGTCTCGTTGGATCATGGTCTTGGCTCCTTGTAAAACCAGTAGTTCTGCGCCTTCAACATCGATTTTGACAAAGTCAACATGTTTTCCGGGATAACAGTTCAGAATGTTGTCCAAAAGATCAGTCTTTACAATAATTTGTGAATCTTCTTCATCTCTATCGTAACGACGTTTTTTCAATCCGCTATAAGCAGGGTTTGTCATGACGTAATTGAATGGGGTTTCTCCTCTTTTTTGACTAAGGGCAATATTATACAGGTGGACGTGTTTACTAGGAAATCGTTTGACTAATGCACTATAAAAATCAGGAAGCGGTTCAAATGCTAGAAATTCTCCCTGGGGAGCCATGTGCATCATTTCAGCTAAAATTTCTCCCCTGAAGCAGCCGATATCGATACAGAAAGAATCCAGCCGTAACACTTTCTCCAAAATCTTATGTGTCAAAAGGTCATAAAAGGTATTAGGGTCGAGACGGCCTTTTGAATATTCTCGTTCAAGTCTGCTAGTTTCTCCTAAAATTTTCCCTAGAAAACGATTATAACGATAATTCAGTGAACGTGCTATTCTTGTAAACATATTCTCCTTATATGCCAGATTTTGCCTTCCCCATATTTTGTAAAATAGCAAGAGTTTTATCAAGCATAGATGCCTGAGAAAACTCCTGAACCCGATTTTTAGACGCTTGTGCCATGATGTTCATCTGTTCAGGGTTTTGCAAAGCCCTGCGCAAATTTTCTAACAAATCACAGCTATCTTCAGGGCGGAATAATAAACCATGGACACGGTGCTCAATAACTTCAGGAATACTAGAGGCATGAGAGCTGACCACAGGAACACCATGCGCCATGGCTTCTAACAATGAAAATGGAAATCCTTCAAAACGCGTCGGAAACAAAAATATATCGGAAGCTGTAAGCAGTCGTGGGATATCCTGACGGTGTCCGGTAAAAATGACTGAATTAGCGACGCCATATTTTATCAATTTCTGTCGTAGGCTTCGCTCTTCTTCACCTTCGCCAACCCACAAAAATTTCAATTTTGGAAAATTTCTAATAATGTGTGGAATAACAGGGATAATCGTATCGTAGCCTTTTTGGTGATGCAAACGACCAACTGTTAACACGATTTTGGTTTTTGATGGAAGACCAAACTCTGCTCGTACCTCTTGCCGGTTTGCAGAACGGTTAATCAGGGATTCCTTTTTGGAAAGTTCGAAAGATGTTCCATTATATACGCAAAGTATGTTTTGTTCTGGAATTCGAAAGGTTTCTGCAATTAACCGTTGGTTGTGCTGCGATACAGCGATCCATTTTTGGCCGTGCCTTCTTGCCCAATCATAAATTTTCAAGCGTTTCTGACCGAATGAAAACGAATGGGGGACTAATTGAAAAACTACAATTGTAGGGATCTTAAGCACTGCACAAGCCACAATGCTGCTGAACCCCTGAGGCGCCCAGGGAAGGCTGATCAAAACCCGTTCGGGTTTTATGGAGCGCAGAATAGAGAGCGTTCGAAGAATTCTTTTTCCATGACGTATCAATGTTTCTTGATGGTAGTTGTTAAACTCCTGTATGTTTAGGGGGCAGTAGTTGACATCATTTTTTTGAAAATCGTCAATGAGTGTTTCTGTCTCCGTGATTTTAGAAAAGGCTGCATACACATCCCAGCCTAATCGTTTACGAGCTTCTGTAGCAATGGTTAAAGCATACTCTTCTGCCCCACCGCGATTTTGAGAGGGAATTAGTAGTAAAAACTTCATATTTTAGGTAAATATTTAGTGTAAATGATAATCGCTCTTTCCACATTATATTTGCACTTTTAATTTTTTACTGGTGGATTTATATCATTTTTTTACATATCGCCTTCAAAAAAACTTTCATCAAAATAATTACATCCCGGAATAACATTTTGCGCATAATGCCAGGTTTCCATATGTGTGAAAGTTGTGCTATCGAACAAAATGATAAAATGTGAGCGCCCCATTGTTTGCGTATTTCAAGCATGGTTTCAGGTCGCACAATTATTTGTTTCTCAAAGGCATTAAGCATGATTAAAGATAATTTATAGAGTGTGATTAAATTATCATCCAAATAGTAAGGTATTTTTTCATGCCAATACCATTCTCGGATTGCTTTTGTTTCTCGCAGAGTAAATTGATGAGGCGAATGTAGTCTGTTGAGTTCTCTTTTTGCAACTTGTAACACGGTAGCCTCTTGTTCATCAAGTTTTTGAGTGCTGATTTGTTCTGAGTGAAAACGAACATTCACAAGTGGGGTTGCCAAATTTGCCGCTCTGGTATGATGCAGCATTCTGGCCCAAAGCTCGTAGTCTTGAGCGAATTTTATATGTTCAGTATACATTAACTGATGTTCTTTTATGAGCTTACGGCGGAACATCACCGAAGTATGCCAAAAGGGATTGTCAAATAAGATCGTCCAGCGAATTTCCGTATCTGTGACTGGCTTTTCTCTGATTTTTCCAGCCTTTCCATATTTATCAATTGTAGTGCAGGATGTTCCGAGCAGCCCTATTTTTTGATGAGCAGTCAAGTATGCCAACTGCATTTCAAATCGTTGCGGCAAAGAAATGTCGTCAGCGTCCTGGCGGGCAATATATCTTCCCTGAGCCTGGAGTAATCCTTTGTTCAAAGATTTTGTTAAGCCGATATTTTGAGCATTTTCTATCAGACGAATACGTGCTTCTCTAGCAGCATATTCAGTTAGAATCTCTCGGCTCCTATCGGTAGAGCCATCGTCAATAATGATGAACTCAAAATCAGAAAAGGTTTGTTCCAGGATACTATCTAAAGCCTCTTTTAAATAGCGTTCTCCATTATACACAGACATGACAACACTTATTTCAGGCCGCATGAGAGGCAACCTCCGACCAGATTTCTCCCCAGCACACTTCCTGATGGGTAATAAATAATCCTGCCTCTGCGATTTCAGCCGCAAAATCTTTCTTTGTATATTCCGTTTCATGCGTCATATCCAGACGCCACTCTACCCCTAACTCTTTTTTTAGTGGTACTTGCCAGTTTCGCTCAAACAACGGAACACGAATCAAAAGGTGAGTTGGTTGAATAGCAGCTTGGATATGCCGCAAAAATTCGACTCGATTCGAAAGATGTTCAAGCACGTTAGAAAGCACGATAACATCAAAATGTTTCTGTGGAAGGTCTTTCAGAATATTGCCGACTTGATATTCAATTCTAGGATGAGGATGAAGATTGCGGGCCTGGCTGATATTATCAGGATTCAGATCAATAGCGTACACTTTGCTGCCGGCTTTTTCTGCAATGTCATAAGCAAGTGCCCCATTGCCGCATCCGAGGTCTAATACCTGTTCTTCGGGGCGAATTCTGCCGACAAAAAAATCGTGGTAACGGATATGGCGGTGTTTGGTGTGGATACCGCCTCCGTAAGTAATTGCTAATTCACCTTTAACAGGATACAATGCTGCATCTATATTAAACAAAAAACGCAGCCCCTCATCCGGCGGCAGGGAATAGGCTCGATGGATGATTAGCTCAATTAAAAATTTTTGAAATTGTTTTAGGGGAATGCGATCTGATAAGCGGATCACAAGATGACGAACTTTAAATCGCAATAACTTGACAATGGTATTCATAAGGCAGCAACCTCTCTCAAAAGAGCCGTTTCAATTTCAGCGATTTTGTCAATGGAAAACTGTTCCAATACATACTGGCGAGCGTTCTGTCCCAGCCTGATTCGGAGCTTTGGCAGCGATAAAAGTTGTTGAATCGCAGCTCGGATACTCTCTTGTTCAGTGGTACAGAGCAAGCCATTCTCGTTGTGCCGAATAACTTCCCTAATTCCCTCAACATTAGTCCCGATAACGGATAACCCGCAAGACATGGCCTCAAGCAGGGCCTTAGGATGTCCTTCGTAATGCGATGCTAAAATAAATATTTTACTGCGGTTCAGATATGCCGGAAGTTCAGCGTGAGGGACATTACCTTTCCAGTGAATACGTTCATTTAAAAAAGCGAATTGTTTTTGTAGTGATGTCCGTAACTCACCATCACCAATGAGCAATATTCGGATATTCAGAGGAGCCACAGCGTTTAATAAAGCGGCAGTATTTTTTTGGGCAACAAGACGGCCCACAAAAATAAGATCAAACTCTTTTTCAGATGAGTTTTTCGGTTGAAATATTTGAGTATCCACATAATTGGGAATGATGAGTGTCTTTTTTGCTGCTGACGGAACACGTCGGGAAACATCATCCGCCATCATAGGCGTTGTGACGACAATTTTTTGCGCAGCGCTGAAAATTTTTCGTTCAGATTCCGAAGAGTCTATGGCAGCAAGAGAATTTTTCCCATGCTGGCGTATCATGAAGTCTGATAACAAATAACCACAGCGGGCAATGAATGGTTTATGCCATAAGCGCCCCAAGCGCGATGCCACATCAGCCCCCCAAACCTGATTGGATTTGATTACATGGCTGCGCCATAACCAGGGAGCATGAAGCACGGGTAAACAGTATTCATAATGAGCATTCGATAGGTTCCAGCGATTGCAAAGAATTTTGATTCCCGGAAAGCGGGAAGTATACTTTAAATCAGTGGAGTCGCCGTAGGTTATAAAACTAATATTGATGCCACGTTGTTGGAGTTTTTGATAAAGAAGAACCTCGCGTTCCAGTATGCCTTCCTGATCCCAGGAACGAAGGGATTTACCTCGAGTAAAGCAAAAAACAAGTCGTATATTTTTCTCTAAAGTTTTCATAACAATTGCCACTGAAAGCTCTATGTTTGCAGGAATATTCTATTAATTGTCCTTTTTCATGACCAATATGATCGAATGCGAGGTAGTTGGGGTAAATATCTGATCTATATATGGTCGTAGGCGCTGATGTTTTTTACCATCATAGATCGGCTGTAATAGCGGCTTTAACCAGGTCAATTCATCTTTGAGACCTTTAATTCCATCCCAGGGAATTGATTCTTGCAATGAAAAACCGAGATTATGTAAATCCTGAACAACTAACTTCCAATCCAGGGCAAATTGATAAAACGTTGCCAGCCCTTTGTCATGCTCCTTCTTTAGATCGCTATGATAGCAGCCTAGTTTCGCTTTGAGCTTTCGTAGCGGCGACATATAGGGAAAAGAAATAAAAAGATACCCACCGGGAACAAGAACTCGTCTCATTTCTTCAAGAATCAAATCATATCCTTCCCAGAAATGCTCGATGACACCAATTGAGAGATAGCCCTGTAAGGTTTTACTCTCTATTGGCAATTTGCGCACGTCTCCTAAACATATATTTAATTCAGGAACAGCTTTTTTAACCTTATTCACGGTGTTTGGAGCGAAATCAATACCAATTGCTATATACTGATGCTGCTGTAAGGCATAAACCAATTGTCCTTGTCCACATCCTCCTTCAAGAATTACGCTTCCTGTTGGGAGGTATTTTTTGATAAGAGGAAGGAACAAACCGTCGGATGTATGTGAGAGAATATAATTGCGAAGATTCTCAGTATTCCAATGAGTATCCCAAAATTCAGAACTTGCTTTTTGACTGAAATATGCTAATGCCCGCTTGTTTTTCAAATACATTCTCATTGCTTGGACCCATGCAATTCTAAAATAGATGAATGCTGGTCTAGGTTATCAGAAAATGCAGAAATAATACTCTTTGTTACCAGAAGATGCCCTTCAGGTGCATAATGGGTATCACCAGGCCAAAATAACGGGCGCGTCAGAATTTCTTTATCAAAAATCGGTTTCATATCTAAAACCTCTAATCCAGTCTTTTGAATTTCTTTTATAATGTATGCAGAGGCATAATTCTGATTCCTAGAAATAATAGGGACAAATTTGTCAAACTCCAGCTTTTCTTCTGAGGGATGAAGTTCTAAATGCGGAAACAGCACTTGTAATTTAGTCGGTAATACGACAAATCGAAGCTTAAGATGGTGTTGCTCAGAGAGTGCTTTTAATGATGCAAGAATTTCTTTGATATATCTTTTTCGCTTATCATCAAACCAGTCGATCTCGCCATAATCACGTTTATGACCAGTGTAAAAAGCAAAGGGAACTCCTTCATAAGCAGGAAGTCTTGTAAAGTTTGGATACCAGCCATTTGTCTTTTTACGATCTATAGCCGACAATTTTTTAATCTCGCCAGTTTTTGACGCTGTCTCCTGTTTATCTATTATTAAGACGGAGCGATACCTCATTATACGTCTGATAGTGTTAAGTTTCAGATAGTGCCATATTCTAGACGTCTGTTCTTCTTCCACTCTTTGTTGAAAGGTATTCATGTCGATGGAGAGATCATTTCCTATATATAGCAGAATATAAACAATTCTGCCATTAAATCGAGAGTTATTTACCGAATCAGGTTGAAGCAGTTTGCGAAGGATTTCAAGATAATGGGGGAGACCATAGCCCCCATTACTGGCATTGTAAGTTTTGATTCCGGTATATTTTTCATACAAAACTGGGATACTGTGTTCATATCCAGCTCCTGAACCAAAACAGAAAGAGTCACCAATAAATAGAACTTCTGCCTGTTCAACTGGCTTATTGTTCACCCATCCTGACTGATCGCCAGAAGACCAACTAGTTTTTTGGGTATGACTGGGAAGCCCTAAAGCTCTAAAGGCATCTCCCGGAAAACCTATTCTTTCTGGGCCATTAGCTGGCAGCACGAAAGATTTTAGCCAGGTTCGGTATTGGGGATGGCTGGTTATTTCAAAAATACCAAGAGAATAACAAAGTTCTCGTGTTTCAGAACTTAAAAGATGATATCCGTATTTATACAAAAAAAAGTTTGCAAAAAATAAGACAATATAAGCGATAGAGATTGTAAGCAGCACTGCGCATACACGGAATAAATACTCTTTTCTTTTGATCTTACGCCATGATAAGAGAACTGCTATGATGCCGAGAATGCTTGAATAATAAATAGTTGATAATATAAATGCGAAGGGCGGCGTTGTCATCCTTCCATCACCATTGCCGAATAGATAGTCAAAAGCATATTCTCCTCCACGGAGTCCTCCTAAAAATAGAATTAAACCCAAAATTATGATATATTTTTTGAAATATTGCGTTTTCATACTATATTCACTGCCCTCTGTACCGGGTATTTTTGAGATGATAGTGCGTTTACAAAATATATGCTATATAATTTTTGATTACTGTGTCCTCAAAAATGATTGTTTTAATAATTGAACATTACAATTCTCTTTTACATAATTATTTCATTCTCATATAATTGATGAAACGAGATGATATCTTCCGAAATGAAAACCTTGTGGCATTTAAACTTTTAAAGAGTTGTAGGTATTTCTGTGCAACTACATCGGCAGCATATCCCTTTTTCATAACTTCATAAACAGCTTCCGACCATTGCTTTAGCAACTGGCGGTTCTCTAAAATTTCATGCAGCGCAGTTTCCCAATCGGAATCGGAATAACAAATTCTCCCCCCTTTAGAGGCTCCAACAACTTCAAGGTATGATGGCTGGGGTGAACAAATTGCCGGAACTCCCTGTCCCATGAAGATTCCGATCTTATAGTGACTATGACCTTGATCATAAAGGTTATCAGTACGACGAGGAGAAACGCAAATATCGCCTTGAAGTATAGTTTCGGGAAAACTTTCGTACGTCCAGGGAATGTAGGTATATGGGCCTGGCATATTAGGTTTATCTTTTGAGGCGATAATCAGAGAGATGTTGTGAGAAGCTAATAAGGGATAAAGCTTCGCCAATTCTCTGGCTTTATTAGGTTGTCCAGACCATATTGCCGTCAGAGATGGTTTATCAAAGTCGGAGAGGGCTTTTTTGAATTTGAAGTGCCGATAGTCGATAGCTTCAGGCAGATATACTGTTCGCGAGTGAAAATTACTGGCTCGTTTTCTGATAAATTCCGAACCACATGTAACGACATCAGCCAATTCAACCATACGTATTGCTTCTTCAACCTGTGCTTTGGTTGTGCCATAGCCTCCTTCAAAGATTCCGGTTTCATCAAAATAATTTATACAGAGGTCAAAAATAATACGTTTTCCTTGCCGTTTTTGTTGTTTAGCGATTTCATAGGCCCGTTCATCCTGAAAACGCACAAAAAAGGCGATATCCGAGCTGGTATAAGGATCGTTCACGGTAGATGTCACCCCTTGCTCTTTGAGATAAGGGAGCAATTGCAGACAACGCAGCCAAACAGAAATAAGGTGTTGGTGAGCATAGCGTTGGGGATCGCAGGGAAGAAACCAGGTTACTTTGAGATTCATTGTTTATTTCTCCGTAAAAGGGCAGTTTTGCCAATCAATCGTTTTGCAATATGTCGAGGCAGGTGGGAAAACGGATAACTTAGCACCGGATATCCCCACAATGCCGTCCAGATATAATTCGCTAGCGAAGGAAGGGGTTTGCGTTCAGCATGAGTAATCGCATCAATATATTGAGAAAAAATATGATCGAGTGAAAAATGATCGATCGCTCTTTTCCGGGCAAGTTTTGACAACTGCTTTTTTCGAGTCAGCGCAACATTAAGCTGACTCGAAAAATTATCCGGGGTCACGGGGAGACCACATTCTCCAACCAGTTCAGGTGATCCTCCACTATTTTTGTATAATACGGGAAGACCGCTTGCCAGTGCTTCTGTAATAACATTAGGGCACGGATCATTTTCTGCTAAATGAAGAAAGACATCACAGGATCGCATGATTTTGGCTAACTCTTCTCGTTTCAAATGGCCTTGCATGTGTATATTGGGGAGTTTTGGCAACTCCGGATAATTTCCACAAAGGATAAAATCCACTTTCGGATTCTGCTGAGCCAATGTTCCAAGCTGCCAGGTGCCTTTTTTTCGATTCAAGCTGAAGGACGCATTACAGACTCTTGGCCATCCTCTGTTGTTCAATAAATGACCATCAGGACGGAACAGTTTTGTATCAACCGGATTATAAATAACCGGACCATCTTGTCGGATAACTCTGAATTTTTCTCTCGTACTGTATTTTGAATATGAACTCTGAAAAATTGTAAGATCAGCTAACATGTTCACCTGGGCTTGCCGTTCATCCGCATTATCATTCCAACGTCCGTAATCGCGAGCGGAGCCATCAACTCTCTGCACCATTACAAGCTCAGGACGCTGTTTTTTTAACTGGAGAACCTTTGCATAAGGCACTGCCCAGGAATTGACGAAAAGTACATTGTAATCATCATGAAGTTCTTCTGTATACCGGATTCCTTGAAGGTTGAGCCAGTTCTTCCAATTTGCCAAGAATGTGTACATTCCTCCCATGTTCCTGTGAGGGATAGGTATGCAGATACTAATGCGTTCTTTATAAACTTGAGTTGTCAAAAGCCCCATATGAAATTTTTAGCAATTGTTACTCGTTAGAAATTGTATTATATCTTTCAGAAAACACACGTATTAAAAGTAGAGATTAATCATTATACCTATCCCAAATGCAGATAATTAACAATGAAGTTACAATTTTATCATACATTTAGTTGTGTATTCATTTTAGTTATGAAAATTAATTTTTTAAAATGCTATCTCACGATATCTTTTATGCTACCCCAACATAATCAAAAAAAGTAAATTATGCAATTTATTTCATTGTGGTGTCCAGCATTTAATGAATATTCACTTTATCACTGCTATTATTATGATAGACCTGGAAGAGGACGATTGCTAAACACATGAACTATCCAGCTTATGAAAATTCCTGACAAAGCGCAAAGAAAGATTTCAATGATGCGAAGATCTTTTGGACGGAACCAATATAACATATTTACCGTACCTACATAGCTGAGCATAAAAAATGCTATTAGGATAACATATAGACTTGCTTCCTTCCAAATTTTCTTGATTGTGCTAAAATAAAGGCAAATGCCTAAAGTTCCCAAAGATAGCAGCCATTTACTCAATGCAGGTGGAGAGAGATGATGCCATCTTGTGAAAAATGCGACTCCCGGTTCCCATAGAATCGGAACATGATACATAAGCCCTCGCCCTCCATCTATGGAGTAACGAACACGCCCCCAGGAGTAGCTCTTTTCAATATTTTCTTGATGTATTCCAATCTTTGTTGTCTGTTCTCCAGGTGTAACGTAGACCGGAAATCGTGGAATATCCCGGCTGACAGCAAAAGAATCGAGTATCCCCGTTAAAACATTGACAATATATTGGAACGGATAGGCTGAGATAGCCTCAAAAAACACACCTTGTAAAAGGCTGTCAGTTTCCTTAAGACCGATATAATAGGATGATAAATGATGATTTCCATTATATCTATTTGGCATTTTCACCTGTCGAAATGCTGCATCTATCTCTTCTTCATCCCACGTCATTATTTCTGCATAACGCTGTTGGTAAGGCTGACGTATAGACTTTGGAATGGCATTTAGATGGGAAAATACCTTTGATGGTACTAAAGGCGCTCTCTCTAATGGAGGTAATCCAACTTTTTGCAATGCCTGGTTATATGGAATATAACCATGTTCCCCTTGAGGGAAGTCATTATTTATTAATAAGAACCTCTTCGTTTGTAAACCATTCTCCGGGTCGATTTTGTGGTTTGGAGAAAACATCAAGGTTTTTTCCCATAAAATCCAGGCCTTATCATGGGTTAAGGCCGGGCTGCCAGATGTTGGAAGCTGGTAGGTATACACAAACAGTAGATAATTTAGAATTATAACCAGGGAGATCCCGACTGTGTACAGTATCCGTTTTTTCCAACGAATAGACTCGAAAGATAGTAAAAACACATAAATGAGAAGGAAGGAAACAGACAAGAGTTTGACAAGTATTGACCATATGCAGAGTAACGAAGACAGAAGATAGAAAATAAACTTTCGTTTTTCATCTTCTGCGAAAAACGCTTCTAAGGCTGTTATCAGCGCGAGTGCAATAAGCCCTCCCTGAAACCATCCCGGACGTGTGGCCGAGACCTCCCCAATTAAAATGGCATCTAAGCCATAAAAAAAACCTGAAGCAATTGCAGCCAAGGTACCGAATCGTTTAGCAAGAACCAGCATGATGGCTAGTAATATAAACAGGTCAACCGCATGTTGAAGTACAAGCATCAATTCTTCCGGACTTGCGACAGGTAGTCGGAGAATGATGCGATAGAGGAATTTAAATAAAAAGGGATAACCTGCGGCATGAAGCAGATTACTTTTACCTGCAATAATCATATTGTAATAATTACTGCCATCGCCGCCGACATTTAAAGGGTATGTTATAACAAAAACGAAACGAAATACCAGAATACAAACAATAGATAGTATCAAGGCTTTTTTGGTTGAGAGCGCAATCACTATTTTTTGAGCAAAAGGTGTTTCTTGTCTGTTTTGTATTTGCATTTTTTGTAGATGCTATAATGTTAAGACCAATTTTGCAGAACCCATCCTATCTGTTCCAGCCTTTTTCCTAGATGTTTCAAAAAATTTTTAATCCAACAATGCTTTTTTTCTTTTTGGCTGTCTGAATGCATCAAACGCTGACATTCCAAATATTCTTGAGGAGAAGTACATGTATCGATAATATGTTCAATGTCATCTGCCGACACATGAGATGGCAGCAGTTCTTTCTTTTCTTCCCAGCCCTGCAGGTGTAAAAACGTACTAATATTTTGAGGAAATTTGTGTATATCCAGTTCTATGTGCCCTTCAAAAATCTGTCCGGTTCTGAATCCCCACAAGGCAACCTGATAATCAGGGTCTTCGCTGGCGAAACGTTGCCAGAAAGCATTGAGATGTTGAAGGTGATGCCAATGCTTGCGAGTATGCACAATAGCTTTGCGGTAAATATCTTTATAATACTGTTCATAATCATGCAACCCGACTACAATCTCCTTTTGCAACCAGGGAAACCCTGATGAGGCCATTTGTTTAATTGTGTATGTTTCCGGACGCATCGACACTCCTTCGTGTGGAATACATTCAAGAGCTTCAGGAAGGAGCGCTGTTCGATACAAATGGTTACCCGCTGGTTTGGGACCTCCGAAAAATTTGTCCAGAACATTGCCTTGAATTTCAAATAACGAGTTTTCTGTTTTTTCGGCGATTGTCAACAATTCGTTTACAATGCCATCGCGAGGCAAAACATCCGCATCAATGCATAATGTCCAGGGTCGTCTGCATTCAATCCCAATCTCAAATGTTTTTGCGAGAGCCGCAGTGAAGGGAGATTCATTGATAACAAAAATATTTTCCTTTGGAACCTGCTGAGCAAGCAATGAATAACAGGTTTTTTCGGTTCTTTCGCAAGAAGAACGCAGCACCACTGTCACATTATCAACTACTTCTGATTCCATTTTTAACGCTCGTTCTCCTGAGAGTTCTCTGTACCTACAGTACCTACATCATGAACAGATTTTTTTTGACAGACAATAAAAATTCTTTGTGAATTATGCTTATTGCCTCTGACAAGATGTTTCTGATAATAGTGATAGATACAATTCAAAGTTTTTTTGTGATTTAAAAGAAACAGGTTATTTGATAAAAACCATCGAAGGACACTATTTTGCCAGCCTGTACGATTGAGGTAATAATATTCAACGACATCAAAATATGGAGTGAGAACCATTTGTAGATGTCTCAGATCGAAATGTTGGTAATGTTTCCCTCGTACGGGAATATTCGTGCTCGGAACTGTAATAAAAAAAGTCCCCTTTACTTTCAAAAAATATGCAATCGCCTCCAAAAATGCTGTCACATCTTCTGGTGGAATATGCTCAAGGGTTTCGATCAGGCTAATGATATCGAATTTTTCTGACAGAACATTTTTGTCAGTGATATTTCCTTGAAGATACTCTGGACCATTACTAAAGGCATTGGCAAACTTCACAGCAGCTTCAGACATATCTATTCCGATAAGCGTTTTGTGAGGAAATTGCTTATATGCTTCGAAAAGAAATCTTCCATCCCCACAACCGACATCTAACAATGATTGAAACGGGATTTCCTTCAGACGTGATAATACGAAGTTTATATAGGATAAATAAATGTATCCTCCTTTTCGATTTCGTGTCTGAGAAAATACTCCATGTTCATAGACAGGGATATAATGATAGGGAAATTCATACTTATCTTCTTGTATTTTTTGTTGTGTTGTCAATTTCATGGTTAGTTACTGCTTTAACTTTTCTCTCATTCTAGAAGTGGAAAATCGAATGGCTCTCAAAAATTGAATAAATGCTTCTCGAACACCCGATGGCCAGGATTTTATTGTGGCAGGTACTTGAGGAGCCTTTCCTAAAGGGGAAAGTTTTTTCATGATTCCCATGCCGGTACTCCCAAAATGAAACTCAAGAAACAGTTGCTCTTCATTGGCGTAGAAAAAATTTTTCACTGCTGTGGCAAGTCCGATAAATTCTTTTGCATGAATGCGATTTTGTTTTCGTCTCCCTGGTTTATAAGGGGTTTCATCAATGTCGTGAAAAGTAATGTAGCCCTCAGGCTTGACATAGGGAAACCATTTCATCAGCAGTTCGGTAACATGTTCAGCAGTATGAATACTATCGATATGCAAAAGATCGATCCCCTGCATAAGTATTGGCGCTGCTTGTAGGATCGTCTCAATATCCAGATCGTTGGCTTGAATAAATGTCCAGTGTTTTGATACAGCAACATCCGAGCAGTCACGGATATCAACTGAATACAAGTGTCCTTTCTGTTTTTCACAAGCTGTCAGAAGGATACAAGTGGATTGACCTTTATCTACGCCAAGTTCAACAACTATCGGAGCTTGCCTGCTTGCCACCAAATGAAAAAGCTTCATATGATGGGTTGCTATCTTTCCTTCGAGGCCTGATTGGTTTTCCGACCGTATATAATTATCAAAGTTGTGATATTTAAATTGTGCCATGAAGTTGTCCTATTTTTTTCAGTAAAAGCCCAATTCCATTATAAGCTCAGTTTGAGGTTATCGTCATAATTTTTTTATTTGAGGGATTTTAACAGTTTTTTGAAAATATTATAAAATCGATGTTTCAGCACAAATATCGATGAATAGCCATACAAGCTGCGCTGATATCCATACTTTTGATTCAAGCTTCCTCCAGTACGTTCGAATTGGAGCAATTGTTTCATAGATAATTCCTCTTTATATCGCTGGTCACGAAATATTGAAGGATCATTGTTGACATAAAAGGCCGAATCAACAGGTTTCTGCTCTGAAGAAAGCTCTATTCCCAAATGCTTCCGCATAAAAAAGAGAGTTCCTCGATTTCCTCCTAATATGTGTTGAGGGACTTTCCAATATTCACGCATATCCTCAATGTAATCAATTTTGAGAAAATGACAAATAGAGGATAAACTGTCGGCGTTGTCAAGTAGTTCTTCGTAGTGGGCGACATAAATGTTCTCTTTGGAGAATTGTTCACTCCATCTATCTACTCTTAAAGAATCGTGTACCCATTTTTGAGCGTGTTCGGCAAAGGTTCGATTTGGGTATTTTCGATAATAACTTGCCGTTGTGGCAACTCCATTACGAAGTAATCTGATACATTTTACCTGAACCCTTTCGTCCGCAAGATGGCTTGCATGGCTGTCCCAACTGCTGATAACGAACATGTGCTTTCCTGTAAATTCCGACAATTGGAGAAAAATATTTTCATCCGCGTTCCATTGTTGGTCAAACTTGCCCCAAAACTTACACCCTTCTCCGCAAAGACTGCAAAGTCCTTTTAAGCTTTGGCAACCACTAGCATGACATAATTCTCCCAAAGCGATAATCTCCGGATGAGCGCCAAGCATAAGGTTAAGCCATGTTCCTCCGGAATGTCCTGCTGTTGCAATAATCACCACAGTAACGTTACTATTATTTCCAATATTTTTCATAAGTTATATATTGATGCTCTCTCCTAAGAGTATCAACATTCTTTCCTATTTTTTTGCAAGCACCAAATATCCGGAAGTTATGTAGTCTGTAGCAACCCATTTTATAATATATTTCGACAAAACATCAATACATTTTCCACATAAATAAATGGGGATCGCCAGTAATTTGATCCACTTTTTATCTTCGTTTAATAGCCTCATTAATAAAAGTGCCAAGGTTTCAATCCAATTAAGATGCTCACGCACCTCGACTTTATAAAAATTCGATAACAATGCTCGCAGACCATGTTTTGTATAACGAAAATAATCTAAGTTCCGCACTCCATGCAGAGGGAAAACAAATCTTGTGGTTAAAATCAACGTCTGCCCATTTTTGAGTACTCGATACATTTCATGAATACTCTCATGGGGCAACAGCACATGCTCTAAAACTTCTGCGCAAACAATACAATCAAAACTTGAATCTTTAAACGGTAATTGACAAACGTCACAAACAATATCCGGTTTTTTTTGAGGGTCAATATCAAGAGAGATTACTGAACTGCCGATATTTTGATTTGTTTCTTCAACAAGTTGGCCAACCCCGCCCCCTGCTCCAATATTGAGTATTTTCCCTGCGCCATGAACATCATTTAACGAAGCCACAATCGAATCCTCAAGAAATTCGTAAAAATGCCTCCGGCTAAGATTTTTGGTTTTACCAAAGAAATGCTGCTTCTTGTCATTGAACCATTTTTTTATCAGATACATAATGTTGACCTGTTCTTGCTGGCTAAATGCGCTCCCGAAAATTTCCAGTCGGCGTCAATGTGTATAAGTCCCATACTATCTTTAATAACAGGAGAATATTCGATCTCAAATTGTGTCAGGTTCTGGCCATAGTAGATTTTTCTTCCATCGTGTGATTTTATGGCTAGAGCGACTGAATACAATCCAGGTAAAAGGTTGAGTGAAGGGATAAAAACCTCAAAAGAATCGTTGCCTTCCAAACAAATGCGTTCTTGATATTCGTGACCGGTTCCGAAACCGGAAACTCGAATCATGTCACTTGTCAATATTGTAAATCCAATAATCGGGTTCACGATTTCTTCTTCTGCTTTGAATCGCGTTTTTATCCAGATTGAGTCTAGAGTTTTCAAGGTATTGATCTGTTGATAAGTTTCATTCAAAATTTCCACGTTTTCCACAATAAGTTCACCAGAACTTTCCCATGTGGCATTAGCAGGTAACATTGTTTTTGCAGCCTGAATTTCCGATTTATTGGCTTTTTCATAATACAGCGAACACACTTTATCAGCTTGACCTTGCTGAACGATATTTCCTCTTTCTAAAAAAATCACACGATCACAAATTCTCTCGATTTGTCGCATGTTATGAGAAACAAATAATGTCGCAGTTCCCTCTTTGCGTAATTGTTCGAAGCGAGTATAACATTTTCGTTTGAATGCCAGATCTCCAACAGCTAAAACCTCATCAATCAATAGAATATCGGCATTCATGTTGACAGCGACTCCAAAACCCAACCTTGCAATCATTCCACTCGAATATTTCCAAACCGGTTGATTTAACCATTCTCCTAATTCACAGAACTCTACAATCTTAGGCATTTTGGTCTTTACTTTTTGCCGAGGAATGCCCATAATTACACCTAATAAAAAGATGTTTTCTTTTCCTGTTAACTCTTTATTGATTCCTGCCGTGAGCTCGATCATTGGGAATGTTTTACCAGCAGTTTCGATCTTTCCCCGCGTTGGAGGCGTTACCCCTGCTAGTACTTTGAGCAAAGTGCTTTTACCTGCCCCATTATACCCAATAATGCCAAGGGTTTCTCCCCGGCGAACTTCGAAATTGATGTTTTTTAACGCCCAGAAACCGTCATGCGCATCTATTGCTTTCTGTTTTTGCCGCCATCTTTTAATGTAACGCTGGAAAGTATATCCCATAGGTAATCCATAACGTTTCCACAAACCTTCCACTTGAATAATAACATTGCCTCTCATCATTACAGCACGTCAGCGAAATATTGAGACATTCTTCGAAAAATCGGATGGGCGATTATCCAAACAATTCCAATTCCTAGTATCGACCATGTTAGTAATCTCAAATCCGGTCTATTTCCCTGAATTAGTACATTTCGAAAACCCTCAATAATCCCTACCATTGGATTTAACACATAAAAAGGAAGCCAATCTTCAGGTACACTACTCATTGGGTAGATAATCGGACTTATATAAAGCCACAATTGCATTAAAAAATTACCGGCCATTAAAAAATCTCGTTTAAACGTTCCTAAAGCTGCCAACAACATTCCTACTCCCATTGCTAGTAAGCCCGTTAATAAGACTAGAAAGGGAATCCATAACAACGCCCACCCTGTTGGAGTACGGAACCACATCATCATTCCCATCAACACTAATCCCGACATAAGTAAATTAAATGCAGCCGTCATAACAGCTGTTAGAGGAAGTATTTCAAGATGAATGGCAATTTTCTTGATAATACTGGCATTGCTCATGATGCTGGAGCCACACATCTGAGTGGCTGTAGAAAAAAAAGTCCAAGGAACCAAAGCGCTATAGCTGAAAATTACATACGGCACCCCATCACTGGGAATGTTTATTATACCTCGGACAATCGTAAACACAACCATCAACATAAATGGATGAATAATTGCCCAAGCAGGTCCCAGAAAAGAACGACGATAGCGGGCCCGAATATCACGAGCAACTAATGCCCAAAGCAAATTTAAAAATGGCGCGACTTCCAAAAATCCATTTTTTCCCCTTCCTAACCAGGTGTGTCTACGCTTTAATAATTGGACGCTCATATTGTTAATGTTTCCTAATTCAGCAAATAATGCACAGGCAACATCTTCTCCTTTTGAATGGACTTTTATACCACCTTGTGTACCTTGAAGTCAATATGCAGGAAATACCCTCATCATAAAAGTGTGAATGAAAAGGCTATAGCTTAATATCTGCTGAAAATTCCCCACTTCATAATGTGAAGGGGAAGGTACTGGAATATTTTTTAATGATATCGTATTGTCATCTGATATATCAAAGTAAGGTTTTCCAGCATGTGTCCTTTTAGACAATTCACATCGATCGATATCATTTGATATAAAACTAAAAATTAATATTGAAGGATTATATAAATCAATTAATGCTTTTGCTCTAAGAAATGACTGGTCAATGCCATAACCAAAAACACCTACATTGATAACACTTTTTCCTATTACTGATTCAAGAATTGCTGGCCATGTTTCATGATCCGAAACTTGAGCGCCAAAAGTAAATGAATCTCCAATAGCAAGGATTAACTCCGAATTGTCGGTTATTTCACTATTGCCATAATTGATATTATTGGCACGAATTCCATTATTTAAAATTGTAATAGTGCTATAGTGCTATCCCACGCTTTGTGAGATCCAACTTTAGGAATCCACCCTAAAGTTGAATCATATTGAGTAGGATAGATATACTTAAATAAATTTCTAGTTTGTAATAAATTATTTTTAACATCATAATTCCCAAACCATAACATGATGAAAAGCTCAAAAACAATCAGGATTATCACAAAACTAAGTAAAGATAACATAGGATTGATCCATTTTTTGGATATCAGTAATACTATTTTTTTATGAGAATCCTGTGTTTGTTTAAAAGAAATTAGTTTTGTAATATACGAATAAAAATAGAATATGTTAAATGTAAAAAGAAAAAATCCTAGCAAAAAAACATAACGTTGACGAAGTCCATCTCCATCAAAAACTTTTGGGCAGAAATCTAGTTCAGGAGCAAAAACTGCTATAAAAATGAAAGATATTGAAAACATCCATAGAAGTATTATTTTTATGAATTGAGTGCTATTTTTTGTGCTCATAGAGGTTCTTCTCTTTCCGAAAAGATTTTCTTAACAAACTCGTGTTAAGAAATTACGTTGAGTTTAAAAACTTCTAGAATGGCTCCTCTGTAGAGAGCGAATTTACTTTTTACCTCAACCTTAAGCGTTAAAATGCCTCTTAATGAACATTATTGCGTAAGGTGAATTTTTAATAAAGTCTTTGGCAGTCAAATGTCGACGGAGAAAGAATATCAACAATAATAAGACCGACACAACTCCTCTGGTGACATCATAAAAGAGAAGGCCTTTGATCAACTCAAGTCGTTCCTGTGCTCTCCTGCCACAAAAATCAGGTCAGCCCCACTCCCGGCAGCTTCGCACAGATGCGTACTCGTAGTTCTTCGCCGACTAATTCAAATTTCGGGTAGCGACTGATACAGTGCGCGATAAACGGATAATCAGATGCGTAATTCCAGTGCCAATGGCGCTCATGTAGCCTGGTGGTCAAGAAAATTCTCTCCCAGCGTCCGCCCCTCTATTATGGCAAAGTCGCTCCTAGCTGTCGGAAGTGCCGCCTGAGGCTGTCTAGCAAAAACCAACAGCCCCGCCACCGTTATTTCAATCCCCTGTATAATCTTCAAATTTTGTAACAAGCGCCTGTATTCGGCTTTAGTACGGAAATTCGTCCTGGGGGTAGCCGTATACGGCATTCAAGAACTCATCAAATGTCTGAAAATTTATCTGGTTAAGTCCTGTTCCCACAAGTGCCGTTTCATCATAATACCATGAACGTACTGCCAGATAC